>ULNE01005208.1_pt1 | contig 21444 bp, 14 predicted proteins | sample 1951831 | NCBI WGS metagenome assembly ULNE01 (sample SAMEA4835568, study PRJEB28245) | human gut metagenome | biome: gut microbiome; material: fecal sample | place: Denmark | collected 2008 | reverse complement strand
TAGGGAAGAGATACTTGATGGTACCATCTACGGAGTGCTGTGCATCGGTATATCCGGCACATCCTATCTCATATTCTGCGGCCAGCTTGGCACGGTTAGCCTTCGAGATATTAGTCATCTCGTCGATACTCTTCACATGCTGTTCATAGAGCCATTTCGCCATCTGCCCACCCGTGAAGGCAGGCATGCCCAAGTCCTTAGCCACTTGCTTCAATTCAGCAAGGGTAAGCCCCAAAAGATATTTTTTTTCATCATTCATAGTGCAAAGATAGTATTTTTTGGCGAAAAATTGTTATCTTTGCCACATATTTTAATATAATAAGCTAAAATATAGATAAAAAATACCGTTTGGACCTCCGGAAAGGAAGCCGAAACGCAAAAACATAACACAAAGAAATGAGAGAAAAAATAGACCTTTTCTTACCTTGTGAAGACATTGAAGTAGCCCAAAGCGCACTTCAGGAGCTTCATGACAACAAGACGGTTCAGCATATCAATCTCCTGGTGAGTGCTGATTTTGCAGCCCATCACCAAGTGCCTGATGGATGCACCTTCGTAGTCATTGACCGATTGGAAAGCAGCAACACGGTAGAAAGCATTGCTGAAAACACCGATGCCGACTATGTGATGATCTGCACCAAGACTACTCCGATTAAATGGGGACTTTATGCCCTGGAGCGATTCCTACGCACGGCTGACGATACGGGAGCCGTTATGGTTTACTCCGACTATTATTCCTTGATTAAAGAAGATAAAGAGGCTGCAAAAGTTGGAGGAAAAGAAGAAAAAGATGGAGCTGAAACTCATGAAGCAAAAGCGGATGGAGCAGAAACTCATAAACTGAAAGCTGAACAAGAAGCGAATACCGGCAAACTGATCAAGCATCCGGTTATTGATTACCAATCTGGTAGCCTTCGCGACGACTTCGATTTCGGAAGCCTCTGGTTCATCAAGGCGCAAGCCCTCCACGACTTCATCGCCCAGCAGGACAGAGCTGACTATCAATATGCGGGTCTCTACGACCTCCGTCTCTACCTGAGTCGCGTGGGAGAGATCTTCCATCTCAATGAATTCCTCTATACAGAAGATGAACTCGACAACCGAAAGAGCGGCGAGAAGCAATTCGACTATGTGAACCCTCGCAACAGAGAGGTGCAGATAGAGATGGAAAAGGCTTGCACGCTACATCTCAACAAGGTGGGAGCCCTCATCGATACCAGCTTTTATCGCCAGCCGGATTTCGGCGAGCAGGAATTCTTCTACGAGGCTTCTGTGATCATCCCAGTTTTCAACAGAGAGAAGACCATCGCGGATGCCGTGAAGAGTGCGCTGAGCCAGAAAGCCAATTTCAAGTTCAACGTCATCGTGGTCAACAATCATTCTACCGACCGCACTGGCGAGATTCTTGATGAAATCGCTCGCGAGATGGAAGCCAGAAACGACAAACAGGCGGGGCGACTCGTACAGATTGTGCCAGAGAGAAACGATCTCGGCATCGGCGGCTGCTGGAATGTAGCCATCAATAGCGAGCACTGCGGCAAATTTGCAGTCCAGTTGGACAGCGACGACCTCTATTCGTCTCCGAAGACTCTCCAGAAAATCGTAGATGCCTTTCACAACCAGAAGGCTGCGATGATGATCGGCTCGTACCGAATGTGTGATTTCGACCTCAACACCCTGCCTCCAGGACTGATAGACCACAAGGAATGGACCGAGGAGAACGGTTGCAACAATGCACTGCGCATCAACGGATTGGGTGCTCCGAGAGCATTCTTCACACCGCTCGTCAGACAGATACAGTTCCCTAACACGTCTTATGGCGAAGACTACGCCTTAGGACTTGCCTTCTCTCGCCGATACAGAATCGGAAGAATCTATGATGAACTGTACCTCTGCCGCCGCTGGGGAGGCAACAGTGATGCCGCTCTGAGTATCGAAAAGGTGAATGCCAACAATCTCTATAAAGACCGTCTGCGCACGATGGAACTGAAGGCACGCCAGCAGATGCTGCAGGGCAAGGCCGACATTATGGAAGACAGCAGTATCTCACGCTTCTTCAACCGCCAGTTGGAGAGATGGGAGGATGCACGCCATCGCTACCGCGACCTGAAGCACGTGGAGAGCCAGACTCTCTCCGACCTTCTCAAACTGCAATGGAACCCTGCCCGCATCGTGAGCACAGGTGCCAAGATAGACAAGAAGACCCTCGATGAGCGTCCATGCTTCCTCTGCGAGAAGAACCGTCCGAAGGTACAGATGTCCAAGCAGATAGACGAACGTTTCTACCTGCTGGTCAATCCGTTCCCTATCCTTCCGGTACATTTCACGATTCCGGCACGCAAGCATCAGCCGCAGGCCATCTTCAAGAACTATGGCGAGATGCACCGATTTCTGAGTCTGCACAGCGAACTGATGGTATTCTACAACGGTCCGAAGTGCGGTGCCTCGGCTCCAGACCATCTGCATTTCCAGGCAGGAACCAGCGGCATACTTCCCCTGCAGAACAACTGGCAGCGCCTCTCACGCAACCTGACAGATATCATCTGTCTGAACGACGAGGAGAAGATAGCAGCCATCCGCGACTATACCGTTCCAGCCTTCGTGATTATCTCCAAGAGCGAGGAATGCGACGAGATGCTCTTCAAGCGTCTCTACAGTGCGATGCCTCAGCGCGGCGACGAGACTGAGCCGATGATGAATATCGTGGCCTGGCGCAAAGGTGATGAATATATCAGTATCGTGATTCCAAGAGAGAAGCACCGTCCGGAAGCCTACTTTGCCGATGGCGATGCCCAGATCATGGTTTCTCCAGGAGCCCTCGATATGTCGGGACTCATCATCACGCCACGCGAAGAGGATTTCCGCAAGCTCACCGAGGAGAAGGCTGAGGCTATCCTGAAGGAATGCGGCATTTCCGGCGAGAAGATGGAATGCATCATCCATAAGCTGAAGGCTGCCAAGGAGGCTGAGGAAAGTACCGTCACTACTTCCACATTATATAATAACGGCAAGCAGCCGAATGTCTCTGTGGGCATCGTGAGCGGTCAGAAGATTCACTTCTCGCTCAACAAGCCTTACCTTGCCAAGGGCGAACTGGTTACGGGCGAGCAGGAAGTGGAATTCTCCGAGGGAGGTGTGCTCTGGAACGGCAATCAGTACAGTTCGCTTACCTTCCATCCGCAGAGCTGCGATGCCTCCTTCTCACTGAGCGATGTCACTATCGGCGTCAACTTCCACTGGGAACGCAAGGAAACACAGACCTTCTTAGGTACGCTCCATTTCGTGGTAGAATCAGACAAGATCTGCGCCATCAACGAGCTTCCTGTAGAGAAGTATCTGGAGAGCGTGATATCCAGCGAGATGAGTGCCACCTCCAGTCTTGAACTCCTCAAGGCGCATGCCGTGATTTCCCGTTCATGGCTCCTGGCACAGATGAAAAAGCGCAGAGACGTGGCTGAGAGCGGCAACAATTTTTTCTCTTTTGTCAAGAAAGACGACATGCTCATCCGCTGGTACGACCGCGAAGACCACACCATCTTTGATGTCTGCGCCGACGACCACTGCCAGCGCTACCAGGGCATCACCAAGGAGACTTCTCCGCATGTGGCAGAAGCTATCCGCCAGACCAAGGGACAGATTCTGATGGATGGTGAGGAAATCTGCGATGCCCGATTCTCCAAGTGCTGCGGCGGTATCACCGAGGAATTCCAATATTGCTGGGAGAACACGCCTAAGAGTTATCTCTCTGCTGTGAGGGATATTGCTTTGGGAATCAAGCCGAAAGGACTGAAGAGATCTATGAATGCCGAGTGCTTGAAGGACGCAAGTGATACTGAGAACTTGAAGGGTTCAAAGGCTCTGATGGATTCTGAATACAGACTTCCTGACTTGACTCAGGAGGAAGAGGCTGACCGCTGGATCCGCTCCAACCCGCCTGCTTTCTGCAATACTACAGACAGAAAGGTGCTCTCGGAAGTATTAAACGACTACGACCAGGAGACTGCCGATTTCTACCGCTGGAAGGTGACGCTGACTCAGGAGAAACTGCAGCACCTGCTCGAAGAGAAACTGAAGATGAACTTCGGCTGCATCCTCGACATGAAGGCTGTGGAACGCGGTACGAGCGGACGCATCAGCAAACTGCAGATTATCGGTACCGAAAAGACTTTCACCATCGGCAAGGAGCTGGAAATACGCAGAGCCTTGAGCGACAGCCATCTCTACAGTTCGGCTTTCGTGGTAGATAAGTTTGATCTGGACGAGAACCAGGTTCCTCAGCGCTTCGAACTGATCGGAGCAGGATGGGGACACGGAGTGGGTCTCTGTCAGATAGGTGCTGCCGTGATGGGCAACGAAAGATACTCCTACGATGATATCCTGCTGAGATACTATCAGGGAGCAGAAATCAAGAAAATCTACAAGTAAGGTCTAAGGATAGAGTCCTTTCTGATCAACGAGTAAGGTCTAATTTCTGATAGACAAGCGATGTCTAAGAAACAGGACGATATCTAATGGACAAAAGATAAATATCTAATGGATAAAATGGTAACAAAGAAGAATAGCAGGAATCCATGGGCATGGATCCCTACCCTATATTTTGCAGAGGGACTGCCCAACGTGATCGTGACAACTCTCTCTGTTGTGATGTATATGCAGTTGGGACTCACGGATGCCGAAGTGGGTCTCTATACAGGATGGCTGGCGCTTCCCTGGGTGATCAAACCCTTGTGGAGCCCGTTCATCGACCTGCTGAAAACGAAGCGCTGGTGGGTACTTACGATGCAGGCGCTCATCGGAGCAGCACTGGCAGGCATTGCGTTCTCGCTGCCTACGGCTTTCTGGTTTCAGGCCACCATGTGCTTCTTCTTCCTCATCGCCTTCTGCAGCGCCACCCACGACATCTCTGCCGACGGCTTCTATATGATAGAACTGGATGAGCACAACCAGACGAAGTTTGTGGGTCTGCGCAACACCTTCTACCGCCTCGCCATCATCTTTGTGAATGGTTTCTTAGTGATGCTGGCTGGTGTGCTGCAGGTGATGTTCCGCAATCAGATAAGCTTCTCGTGGGCACTGATTTTCTACGGATTAGCTGGCATCTTCATCGGTCTGTGGCTCTACCATAGCCGCCTGATGCCTACGCCGAAAGAGGATGTGCAGACGGAGAGAACTGTGGGCGAAGTGACTCACGAACTGAAGAATATGTTCCGCACTTTCTTTACGAAATTCGGAGTGAGAGAGACGGTCATCGTGATGCTCTTCCTGCTGTTCTACCGCTTCCCGGAGGCTTTGCTCAATACAATGACCAAGACTTTCATCCTTCGCCCTAACTCGCAGGGTGGTCTGGGCATGTCACCGCAGGAATACGGACTTGCCAATGGTACGGTTGGTCTCATCGGTCTCCTTCTGGGTGGTATCATCGGAGGTATCTTAGTGAGCCGCGACGGTATGAAGAAGTGGCTGTGGCCGATGGTTTGCGCCATCACCCTGCCGGATGCCGTCTATATCTATCTCAGCTATTCGCTCAATTCTGATATCGTGATGGTGTCCTCCTGCCTGTTCGTAGAGCAGTTCGGTTATGGGTTAGGCTTCACGGTGCTTACGCTCTACATGCTATTCTACAGTCAGGGCAAGTTCAAGACCTCTCACTACTCCATCTGTACCGGTATTTCCTATCTCGGCCTGATGCTTCCGGGCATGGTTTCGGGTTATCTGAAAGACATCTTGGGATACCGGCATTTCTTCATCGTCGTGATGGCATGCTGCGTAATCACCTTCCTGGTTACCAACTACCTCAAAATAGATCCTGACTTCGGAAAAAAGGAAAAGGAGGAGGAAGATGATATATGGGAAGAAGAGATAATGGAAGAAGAATATCTGGAAAATGAGGATTCTTCGGGAAAGCAGGATTTACAGAACGAAAACGAAAAGAAGGAATAGAATAAAAATATCTTGAAAACTCCCTGAAAACAGAGAGCAGAGAGGTTCCCTGAAAACAGAGAACAGAGAGTCTCCTAAGACAAAGAGAGATTCAAAATTCTTTAAAATAGATTACCGAAAGACGGAAGTTTTGAAGATGACCGAGAGAATAAAGATGAAAAAGGAAATGGTCGTGTAATGATGGATTTATCACGCGACCATTTATTTTTTATTCTCTAAAACTTCTTATCAGATATAATCTCTAAAAAGAAACAAACAGAATAAGTATCTTCTAAAGAGAAGAGAAACCTGATTCCTTTATCGGATAATCGTCACCTCTCCATTCTTGGCTATCTTCACGATGCTGGATGGAGTGTGAGGCTTATGCTCCTGGCGACGGGTCCAGCAAACATAATCTACTTGCTCCAACAATTCTGGGACAATATCACGATAGTTCTGCGCTGCAGGCTCACCACTCACATTGGCACTGGTGCTCACGATAGGCTTCTGGAAGCGATAACAGAGTTCCTTGCTGAAAGACTCGAAAGTTACTCGCATGGCAAGACTGCCATCCTCTGCCACCAGATTGTTGGCTACACCCGTAGCATCATTGAGGATGATGGTAGTTGGCTTCACTGGCATGGCTACATCGATGAAATCCCAAGCCACCTGAGGCACATTGCGGAAATAACGCGCCATACGGTCTGCACTATCCACCAGACAGATAAGCGCCTTACTGTCGTCGCGCTGCTTTATTTTGTAAACCTTTGCCACTGCCTCTGGGTTGGTAGCGTCACAACCGATACCCCAAACGGTATCTGTAGGATAGAGAATCACTCCACCCTTGCGCATGCATTCTATTGCATTCTTAATATCTTCCTGTTGAGTCATTTTTTATTCTCCTTTATTATTAAATACTTTTATACTGCTCGATATCTCTCATTCCGTTGAGGAAATCACGGGCTTCCATTCTCTTTTTGCCACTAATCTGTATTGTGTCGAGCTGGAGCCATTCGTCTGCACAAGCTATTTGCAGGCTCTTGCCTTCCACTCTCAAGGTTCCTACTACAGAAGAAGCGACATTCTCTGAAGAAGCTGCATTCTCTGAAGAAGCTGCATTCTCTGAAGAACCGGCAACTGCCTTTCCGGTTTTGGAAGTCTTGAATACTTTCAGCACCTGCGCCTTACCGCCTTCCTTCTGAATCTCAGTCCAGGCACCAGGATATGGCGAAAGACCACGGATGAAGTCATACACCTTCTTGGCTGGCTGATTGAAATCGATACGGCAGGTATCCTTGAAGATTTTCGGAGCAGAATGAAGCACGATGTCTGTCGTGATCATCTCGTCCTGCGGCATTGAGTCGATATTTCCGTCGGATGCTATCAGGCGGTCGATGGTCTCTACGGCTATCTCAGCGCCTAAGTGCATCAGTCCGTCATAAACATACTCTACATCGGCATCGTCGGGGATGGCGAATGGCTTCTGCATGATGATGCGACCGGTATCGATGTCGTGGTCGAGGAAGAAGGTGGTGACGCCAGTCTCCGTCTCACCATTGATGACAGCCCAGTTGATAGGGGCAGCACCGCGGTACTGTGGAAGAAGGGCTGCATGCACATTGAAGGTGCCGAAGCGAGGCATATCCCATACTACTTCTGGCAGCATTCGGAAAGCTACCACCACCTGCAGATCGGCCTGATAACTGCGCAACTGCTCTACAAATTCCGGATCCTTCATCTTCACCGGCTGCAATACTGGCAAGCCCTTCGACAGGGCATATTGCTTGACCTGCGAAGGCTGAAGAGTGTCCTGATGGCGACCCACCGGTTTGTCGGGCTGAGTTACTACAGCCACCACATTATATCCGCCTTCTACAAGGCTCTTGAGGGATTCCACCGCAAACTCCGGGGTTCCCATAAATACAATTCTTAAATCTTTTTTCTCCATAAACTAATATTTTGAACTTAAAAACAGTAAAGCCGTAGAATTCTTCACTCTTCCCTCTTCACTCTTCACTTAACCTACTCCGCCGACATGTCCGCCACAATCTGGCGATAAGTCGAATAAAGGCGGGTACGGCTGATATATCCCTTCAGCACGCCGTTCACATCCACTACAGGCAACTGGGCGGCATCAGTCTCGTCAAATTTCTTCATCACTTCCTGCATCGGTTCGTGATCGCTGAGCACGGCTGAAGGCTGGAGCATCAGCTGCTTTACCTTGAAGCGCGTGTAGAGTTCCGAACGGAAGATGATGTGACGGATGCGGGTGATATCGATGATGCCCAGCAAGACGCCAGCCTGATTGACTACCGGAAGAAAATTGTTGTTGCTGCGACTGATTTCTGACACCAACTTGCCCATCGGCAGGTCGGGACTTACCGGATGATAGTCCTTCTCCACCACGCTCTGCATACCCATCAGCGTGAGGGCTGCCTTGTCGATATGGTGGGTAAGCAACTTGCCTTCCCTTGCCAGTCGAAGCGCATAGATACTGTGGCTCTCGAAGATACTGATGGTAAGCAGCGAGCAGATGCACACGATCATCAGAGGGATGAAGAGCTGGTAACCGCCTGTCAGTTCGGCTATCAGGAAGATGCCCGTCAGCGGTGCATGCATCACGCCCGTCATCACGCCTGCCATGCCCATCAGCGTAAAGTTCTGCTCGGGGATATAGACGCCTAACTTGTAGATGTTCCAGATGCGGGCGAAGAAGAAGCCAGCAAAACCGCCGATGAAAAGCGATGGAGCAAAGGTTCCACCACAACCGCCGGAACCATTGGTTGCTGAGGTGGCAAACACCTTGGTGAAGGTTACCAGTCCGATATATAGCACGAGCAACTGACTGTGACCATAGAAGAGCGAATTGCTCATCACCATATCCCAGTCGGCCTCGGTTCTACCCTTCAGCAGGATGTTGACTGCCGAATATCCCTCGCCATAGAGCGATGGGAAGAGGAAGATGAGACTGCTCAGGATGATGCCTCCGAAGAGCAGTTTGACATACGGATACTGCTTCAACTTGGCGAAGAATCCCTCGCAGGCCGACATGGCTCTCATGAAGTAGAGACTCACGAAACCACAGAATACGCCCAGCAGGATGCACGCCGGCACACGGTCGAGCTCCCACGGATTGGTGAGCGTGAAATCGAAGAGCGATTTCTCACCCATCAGGATATAACTGAAACAGGTGGCCGTAACACAGGAGATGAGGATAGGCAGCAAAGAGGCCATCGAGAGATCTACCATCAACACCTCAAGCGTGAAGACGAGACCTGCGATTGGGGCTTTGAAGATACCAGCAATGGCGGCACTCGCACCGCATCCTACGAGCAGTATCATCGTTTTCTTGTCCATGCGGAATATCTGTCCCAGATTACTTCCGATGGCTGAACCCGTGAGCACAATCGGCGCCTCGGCTCCTACTGATCCACCGAATCCAATGGTGATACCAGAAGCTACTACCGACGACCAGCAGTTGTGGCCCTTCAGCTTCGACTGCTTGGTAGAAATCGCATAGAGCACTCTCGTGATACCATGAGAGATATTGTCTCGCACCACATACTTGATAAAGAGCGAGGTAAGATAGATGCCCACGATAGGGAACAAGAGGAAAAGCAGATTGTAGGTGCTTTTCTCAAAACCCGAAGTGAGCAATATCTGTATCTCGTGCACGATACTATGCAGGAAAAATCCGGCAACGGAGGCAAGCAGACCGATGACAAAAGCCAGGATAAGCGTCATCTGGCGGTCGGAGATATGCTCCTTCTGCCACGCTACCATTTTGGCTATTGCGCCCGGTTTTTCTGCCATTTCATCTATCATCTCTTATTATTTTTTAAAAGTTATCCTTTTATATTATTAGAATTCCGAAGTAAAATGGAACTTGATATGCTCGAAGTCCTGCTGCGCCATGCTCAATACATAGCCTGAATCGGCCAGGAACACATCCCTGCCCTCGATATCCTTCGCCATGTACTGGTACTTGCGCTTCTTGAAGCTCTCCAATTCCTTCTCGTCGTCGGCCTCTATCCAGCATGCCTTATGCAAGTGAACTGGCTCCCAACGGCACTTGGCATTATACTCGTTCTCCAGACGGTACTGGATCACCTCAAACTGAAGCTGACCCACGGTTCCTACAATGCGGCGACCATTAAACTGGTTGACAAACAACTGTGCCACACCCTCGTTCATCAGCTGCTCCAATCCCTTCTGGAACTGCTTGCTCTTCATCGGATCATCATTCTCGATATACTTGAAGAGCAGTGGAGAGAAGGATGGCAAACCGCGGAAGTGAATCTTCTCACCCTCGGTCAGCGTATCACCTATCTTGAAGATGCCATTGTCTGGCAAACCTACGATATCGCCCGGATAAGCCTCGTCGATGGTACTCTTGCGCTGCGCCATAAACTGGGTTGGCGAAGAGAAACGCACGGTCTTGTCGAGGCGCACGTGATAGTAAGGCTGATTGCGCACAAACTTGCCCGAACAGATCTTGCAGAATGCGATACAGGAACGGTGGTTAGGGTCGATATTGGCAGTAATCTTGAAGATGAAACCCGTAAACTTAGGCTCCTCAGGCTCCACCATGCGCTCCTCAGCCTTGGTAGGTCTTGGCGATGGAGCTATCTGAACGAAGCAGTCCAAGAGTTCCTGCACACCGAAGTTGTTCAATGCAGAACCGAAGAACACAGGAGCCACCTCGGCAGAGCGATAGGTCTCGACGTCAAACTCAGGATATACACCATCCACCAGTTCCAGTTCCTCGCGCAACTGGGCAGCCTCGCGCTCGCCTACTCGCTGGTCGAGCTCCTCAGACTGCACATCCACCTCCACCTTTTCGGTTACGCGCTGCTTGTTAGGCGTAAAGAGGTTGAGCTGATGCTCGTAGATATTATATACACCCTTGAATCGGGCGCCCTGTCCGATAGGCCATGAGAGCGGACGAACGGAAATCTTGAGTTCCTCCTCCAGCTCATCGAGCACGTCGAACGGATCACGACCTTCGCGGTCCATCTTGTTGATGAAGATGATAACCGGCGTATTGCGCATACGGCACACCTCCATCAGCTTGCGGGTCTGCGCCTCCACACCCTTGGCAGAATCCACCACGATGATGGCAGAATCCACGGCAGTAAGTGTGCGGTAGGTATCCTCGCAGAAGTCCTGGTGACCCGGAGTATCGAGGATGTTCACCTTATATGGTTCGCCAGACTGTCCGTCTGGGAGATAATCAAACTCCATCACAGAAGTAGATACAGAGATACCACGCTGCTTTTCGATGTCCATCCAGTCGGAAGTGGCAGACTTGCGTATCTTGTTGTTCTTTACGGCACCAGCCACCTGTATCTGTCCACCGAAAAGCAAGAATTTCTCGGTCAATGTTGTCTTACCAGCATCCGGGTGAGAGATAATGGCAAACGTTCTTCTTCTTTCTATTTCTTTCATCTATGATTTATATGATTTTAAAATATGTATATATAATAATGTATAACTACATGTCGTCGTCAAATTTCAATCCCTCGGTGCGATCCTTGATATAGTAGTCGCTGAGCAGTCCCACGAAGGTGGTTATCTCCTTGATGGCACGCTCTGTTTCCGGGGTAATCGGCTTCTTCTGCAGTCGGAGCAGCATCACTCCGTAGAGGGCATCCAGACAGGTTTCTATCTCGTTGACGTCCTTGTCGCCCCTGTTGCGCAGTTCCACGATGAATGGCAGCACCTTGTAATATTCGCCATTATAGATAGGGAACTTGGTGCTCTGCAGCAGCATGCCGTGCAGGTCGATCACATCCTGGAGCAGCACCTTGTTGATATTGAGATGTCCCGATTCGCGCTTTCCCTCCTCATTCATCATGCGGATGAGATTGCCAAACCAGTCGATTTCCTCCTCCTTCTGTTCCGGAGTGAAATCAAAATTTTCGATATAGTGCTTCTTGATAACCGGGAGCGAACAGCCGCAGGCACGGATGATATCCTCCACCTGCCACATGTACAGAAGGTATTCTGCTATACTTTTCTTCTTTAATTCCTGAGCTACAAACATCTTTTTAAATTAGAAATTAGAAATGTTATATTTTTCAAGTTTCACAAGTTCAGAAGTTAATGAAGTTAAAGGAGTTATCGCTCCCTACGGTCGCTGAGGAGTTAAGACAATAGTCTTTTTGGCGTAGTTATTAAGCTGCAAGACATACGTCTTAACTCCTTAACTTCCTTAACTCCTTTAACTTCCTGATATGCGAAAGTTCTGTTATATTTCAAATTAGAAATTATACATACTCCCTTAGAATTCCGGGAGATGATAGAGATTGAACACGGTTCCGACGAGTGCGATGAGCGAGAAGATGATCACGACACTTCCTATTACCTTATTAATAATAAGGATGCCGTTGGTATCAAACTTGCCCCTGATCTTGTCGATGAGCCATGTGAGACCGAACCACCACAGCAGCGCTCCGAACATGATGCTCAGATAGCCCACGCCCATCTCCAGCGGCATATCCGGCACTACGAAGGCAAACTGGGCAAAGGTGGCCATGAAGAGGAACACGATGAGCGGATTGGAGAGCGTAACGAAGAAGGCGGTGATGGCATTGTGCCAGAGCGTGCCCTGCCTCTTGCTGCTCTGATGCATGTTCTTCGTAGGATTGCTCTTGAAGCAATATACGCCGAACACCAGGAGCAGAAGGCCTCCGAAAATCTGCAGATAGAACTTGTTTTGGGCATTATTGACAATGTCCATCACAAAACTCATTCCCAAACCCGTGAAGAGGGCATACACGATATCGCTGAAAGCGGCACCGACACCCGTTACGAAACCAAACCAGCGGCCCTTGTTCAAAGTGCGCTGGATACACAAGATGCCAACAGGTCCCATCGGGGCTGAGGCAATCACACCTATGATAATTCCCTTGAATATGAAATCAAGTATATTTATCTGAATCGGAAACACTAAATTCATAACAAGGCGCAAAGTTACAAAAAAAAGGCCATATCTTGTAATTTTTTCGAGTAAAACTTTGTTTGTTACAAACTTTTTTATATCTTTGCACCATAATTCTAACTAAATAAAAGAAAAACATGACAGAGAATGCACTTAAGCCATATGTAATCGGTTTGGATCTGGGAGGTACCAATTCCGTATTCGGCATCGTAGATGCACGTGGCGAAATAAAAGCTACTACTGCTATCAAGACAGGTGGTTATGATGATGTAAATGACTATGTAAAAGCTGCCGTGGAGGCTCTCCAGCCTATCATCGATACCGTGGGTGGTATCGACAAGATCAAGGCGATGGGTATCGGTGCTCCTAACGGCAATTACTATAGCGGAACTATCGAGTTCGCTCCTAACTTGGCTTGGGCTCACGATGGTGTAGTGCCTTTGGCTAAGCTCTTCAGCGATGCGCTGGGTGGTCTGCCTGTGGCTCTTACCAATGATGCCAACGCTGCTGCATTGGGCGAGATGACCTACGGTGTGGCTCGTGGTATGAAGAATTTCATCGACGTGACACTCGGTACGGGTGTTGGTTCTGGCATTGTGATTGATGGTAAGATGGTTTATGGCTGCGATGGTTTCGCAGGCGAGTTGGGCCATGTCATCATGGTTCGCGGCGAGGAAGGTCGTCTCTGCGGTTGCGGCCGTAAGGGATGCTTGGAGGCTTACTGCTCTGCTACTGGTGTGGCTCGCACAGCCCGTGAGTTCCTCGAGAAGAGTGAAGAGCCATCTTTACTTCGCGATATGAAGCCAGAAGACATTACTTCTTATGATGTCAGCGTAGCTGCTGGTAAGGGTGATGCTTTGGCTAAGCGAGTATATGATTTCACTGGCAAGATGCTGGGTGAGGCTTGCGCTGATTTCGCTGCATTCAGTTCTCCTGAGGCATTCGTGTTCTTCGGTGGTCTTACCAAGGCTGGTGACCTCCTGATGAAGCCTCTCAAGGAATCTTACGACAAGAGTGTACTGAAAATTTTCAAGGGCAAGGCTAAGTTCTTGATTTCTACTCTCGATGGCAGCTCTGCTGCGGTACTCGGTGCCAGTGCAGTGGGCTGGGATTTATAAGATATTTCTCTTTAATAAGCATAAACTTTAAAAATATAGCATTTTGTTTTTGGCGTATTGCTGTCGTGAGACAGCTTTTATGCGAGGCGATACTCCCAGAGAATTCTCTGGGAGTATTTTTTGCTTCTCTTTCCTCCCCCTTCCATTTCTTTCTTCATTTCCCATTCTCATTTCTAATTTCATCGTCTTTCTCATTTGTCATTTGTCTTTCTCATTTGTCATTTCATTATCTTTTTTTACCTTTAAAAGAGTTTTTTTTAGAAACTATTTGGTTTCTCCGAGTTTTTTTCGTAATTTTGCAGCCAGAAAGTAAACGATATGATCTTTAAGTTCTTAGTAAACAGAGATTTATAGTCCATATCAAGGGATTTGTATCTCCCATTCAGGAAAGAATTGCATCCCATGTACAGGTAAGAATTGTATTCAATATAATAAATAATCAAATAAGTAAAAATGAAGAAAATTTACACACTGGCTAATATGGCCAACTGTTGAAGGCAATGAAAATGGTAGCAACGAGAATGAAACTTTCGCTCCTGCTGCTGAAAGCTCTTGGCTCCAACCTGTAGAACTCGTTGGTAATGGCCAGAAGGCTTACATCTACAACGTGGCTACCGAGACTTTTATCACCGGCAAGACTGCTACCGTGAAAAATATCAAGGATGCGGACGTCTGGACGATTGATGGCGATGAAACTCGTAGTTTCACCTGCGATAACGAGACAAAAGATCGCCTTTCCTTGGAACCTATCTCTGTTGTAATTCTAATCAATAAGTGGCATGCAGAGGTTTCTGACGACAAAGATGCAACAGATTTTACCATCGTAAAAGGTTCTACAGAAAATAGCTATAAACTCACTAAAAGTAGAAAAAAATTTTTGGGTGGTATTGAAACTGCCTACTTCAGTGTCAGCGGCGAAAACTACGAGGCAAGTCTGGAGCCTTCTATTAACAACGACTGGTATTTCATTTCTACCGACCAGAAGGATGTCTATGCAAAATATACTTCCCTCTTCACTGAGGCTGCAAACCTGCTCAAGAATGAGAAGCTGAACGATCAGGAATCTGTTCTGGGCGCTATCAAAACTGCATTGCAGGAGACTGCCAAGGGTACTTTCGAAACCTCTAATGCTGACATCAATAAGCTCAAGGCAACTATTGCAGATGCCAATAAAGCGATTGAGGACATCACTAACGGAATCAGCAATACCTCTGACAATCTCAAGAATGCAGAAATTACTTCTATCTATAGCGCCAACAGTACCCGCAAAGCTCAGCTGACCAAGGGTATCAACATCGTTAAGATGAGCAACGGTGCCGTCAAGAAGATTTTAGTGAAGTAAACAATAAGATTCAGACGATGGTGATCCAGACCGCCTCGCCCTGATCGCTCGCCGCCATGATGGTGGTGATGAGCTTCGTCAGCGTGGCACGAGAGGAGGTCAACCTGCCCACTATCGTGTTCTCACCCACAAGAATGCAGCCTCGCGTATCTGCCGCCATGTTGCCGCTATGTATGCGTATGCCACTAAATCCCGGCACGCCTACCAGCAGCGGAAGCCAGCGACGGAAGCGGGGCGATTTCGTTATGACCACTGGATAACTGCCCTCGGGAATGGCCGTCAACCCCACTACCTTGCGAGCCTTCTTGCTCGACTGGCGTCCCAACGACTCGTTCACCAGCTGCGGCGGCAACTTCACGCCCAAGAGATTGCGCCAGGTAGGCTCCAATGTATCACAAAAATAGGTCTGGCGATTGAGCTGGTCGGGATTCTTCAGGGTCCTCACCGACTTTCCGCGGTTGTTGACACCCACTTCCATATCCTCATCGTCCAGAATATACAGTCGTCCGATGGTATATTCTTTTTTCTTAGCAATTCTTTTCAATATTAATTCCATCTTTTCTATATTTTAGTTTGATAAAATAGGTATTTTCAAAACTGACATTACTGAAATTGACATCGGTCTTAGCTTGACTGGCAGACTGGAACGATTTCCGCTCAATATATCCCCGATGAACCCAGTTGTTGATCATCACTCGTGTTCCCTTCTGTCCCAATCCATACTCCAATCGGATGGCCATTGCCTCCTGATAGGAGAACTCATCAGGCAGCAACTGCAGGAGATTGGCTGGTCCACGACGGCTCGATTTCACGCCCCCATCCTCGGCCTTGGCAATGGCATCTCCGAAGAAACGCATCTTGCAGTAGAGGTCGTAGCGCAGGCTCCAGCGGATGAATTCATCCATCTCCGGCTCCCACTTACAACCGTTGGCCACGTAGAGCACACAGGCCTTCAGATAGGCGATGACATTGGCTCGGAAACTGAGATTCTCGTAGATGCGGTTCTGCGTCATGCGGGCAAAATCAGCATTCTCCTCCTTTAGTTTCAGGGCGAGCTGGAAGGCCTGATCACACTCCACCAGTCCGCTCGTCTTACAGAGATTTTCGATGTAAGGACGCAGAGCCTCACGGAAATCATCGCCATAATAGCCATAGACGGGCATCTCGGCTCCGATCTCTCTTTCGGGTATCGTACAGAAATTGATACGCGAGATAGGACCATCGGTGAGCACACGGGAGAAGTAGCGCAAACCCTTCTGGATGGTGGTAGATGCATTCCAGTTGAAGCGGATGGTGACGCGCTCCGTAACGCTGGATGTGCCCACGCGGGTCTGACCATACTGGTTGGCTGGATCAAAGGCAAGACACATGATGCGGAACTGCTGGTTGCCCTGACCACGGAGTGCATCAAACTGGTCTATTTCATTGAGCGAAGTATAGAGAAAATGCTCTTGTGCCTCTGCCGTTCGCATCACGAAAGCAGGATTGGTCATGTCGGCATCTATCTCCTGAATCACGAGATTCTCCGGCCGCTTTCTCTTGTCCTTGTTGGCACCCTTCCGGGTCACCTCGTCCTTCCATGCTTTCTCCCTTGCCAGGTTTTCCCGGTCTCGCTTGCGGATGTCTTCCATCACATAACTGATAGGCATCTGCACGCACGATTTTCCGGCTCCTGTTCCGGCAAGCAGACAGGTCATCAGCGTGGCCTCATGCTCCACATTGTCGATATACTTGAAGCGGGTTTTCCAGAGATGCGTGGCGAGCGACGGGAACACGGCATGTGCCACGGCAGGCTTATAGACTTCGGGCGTGCGACTCACGAGCAGGGCGATGAGAGCGGGCAGTTTCTCGGGCATCGGAGGCGGTGCGGGATAGTCCTCCTCCTGGTTCTGCTGCGCCATCTCCTTACTGCCGAGCCTTTCAGCCTGCGCATTGATGCGGATCACCTCGCGCGACATAGGCTTGCAACTGTCGTGATAGCGGGCATAGAAGTCGCTGATGAGCTGCTGGCAGTCACGCTCCTGTGCAAAGGCGGGCATACGCTGCTCCACCACCCTTCTGAGTTCCTCTTCGCCCATCATCCTGCTGGCTCCGGCACTCATGATGGCGAGGAGCGAGGAGTGGCGCGAACCTACGGCATTGATATCTACTTCTGCCAACCCAGCCTGCGCCCTAAAGAGGTCGAAAGCGATAAGATTCTTATCATTTCCATGATGGCTCCCATCAGGATGAGCAGGAGCACTGCCAACAGCAGTTGAGGTGTGGCTATCAGCAGGATGAGGAGCAGGATGAGGAGGAACTTGAACGCCTCCCACAGCTGGTTGTTTTTCTCCGGTCTTATCACCGGAAAGTAACGGTTGATTGTCATGATTTTCTGAATTTAAATATTTTTGATTTTGTGAAGTTTTTTCCGAAAGAGAGGGATTACCGGACGACAGACTGGTTCCTGAAAGAGGAGCGTTTCCGGACGACTGACTGCTTCCTGAAAGAGGAGCCTTTCCGGACGACTGGCTGCTTCCTGAAAGAGGAGCCTTTCCGGACGAGTGGGCGAATGAAGAAGCAAAAGTTCCCTGTTTCAAAGCCCGTCCGTCGATGTCAAGACCTCGTTTGCGGAAGGCTTCCCTTCGGAGATTGATTTCGTCTTCTGGCAGAAGGGCATACCAATCGCTGGAACGGTAGATTTCCGAGTCTGCATCCGTCATAAAGATGATGCGTTCGGGTGAAAAGCAGCTCTCGTCACACGGTACGCCCAATGCCTGACAATAGGCTCGCTGCGCTTCCTCGATGGTCATGCCTATCGGCATACGAATGTCGATATGGAGCTTCTTGCGGGCGGAATACTCCAAATGCAGGAGCATTCCCTTCCAGGGATTTTTCTGCCCCTTCTCGGGATTTCTCTGTCCATTCTCGGGATTTTGGTCTGCCGTCACAGCCTCATCCCCGTCATGATTTCCCACTGCAGCCGCTCTGTTTACAGTCTCTGCATCAGAACCCCCAGCAGCAGCTCTGTTTACATTCTCATCATTAGAACCTCCAGAAGCTGCTCTGTTTACATTCTCTGCATCAGAACCTCCAGAAGCTGCTCTGTTTCCATCCTCATCATCAGACCCTCCGGCAGCAGTTGATGCTCCTTGTTCTCCTGTATCATCAGGGATAAAATCGAGGGAATCCAGCAGCTTCGCCCGCTCCAAAGCCTTTTCTACGAGTTCCTTTTCGTCCACATCAATGGTGGTCTGAAAGAGGAAGCTTTCGGGGATGATGTTTGCCTGGCGGCGCTTATTATCCTTGAACTGGTAATAATGGGCACTGCGGAAGGGCAACTGGCTTTTGATGCGCTGCTGAGCCTTGGCAAGTGCTGTAGCATCATGGTTGTTGACACTGCGGATGGGCTTTTCGCCTCGTATCTGCAATATCGCATCGTGTACCCAGGGGTAACGGATGGTTTTGTCGTACTCCGAGAGAGGCTGGGAAGTGATGCTCCCCTTATTGCCGCCCCGGAATCCATTGAAAGCGATACGGAATCGCTGATTTTCATTTTCTTTTTTCATCATTTATTTAGAAGTTTTAGTAATACTTGGGGGGTTCTATATAACCCCCCACCCTTTTTATAAGTTTTAACACAAGTGGGGGGCATATAGAACCCACCACCCTTTTCACAAGTTTTAACGCAAGTGGGGGGTCATATAGAACCCACCACCTTTTTTGCAAGTTTTAACGACAGTGAGGGGTATAAGTCTCGTTTCTTCATAGATTTTCTTCATCGGATTTCACGGATGAATAAAAAATTCATGTCATCCTATGAATGATACTATCCAATGAATGAAACTAACAAGATTTAACCCTTATCGGAATAGGAACCCAAGAGGCGGAGGCGACTTCGGTCCAGGTCGTGGATAAAGCGGCGACCCTTCTCTGTCCAGACGAGATACATCTGGGTTTTCACGCGAGATCCCGCTTCAGCAGCATACCTGCCGCCCCGACAAACCTCCTCCGTGCCATATCTCGTACGGCTCTTGGCAAGACCCTGATGGGCATAGTGGGCATAGAGCAGATACTGACCGCTCTGGTAGTACTGCACATGGAGGGAACAGAGCGCACGGTTCAGTTCCTGGGCAGTCATCCCGAGTTCCTTGGCTATCTGAGTGGTGGTGAAACAGGAGATGGAGTCGAGCACATTGTCGGCATAGAAAGCCTTCGGCATCAGTCGGTCGATATCCCCTTCGAGCGAGAGAATCTCCTCGGCACTCTTCTGGATTTTCACCACCTGCTGCCCCACCTTCTCGTTGAGCTGCCTGATGCGCTCATCCTGTTCGGCGATGAGTTTCGTCTTCTCCTCGATGGTACTCCTCAGCATGTTTTCGGTTTTCCTGAAGACGCTTTCCGCCTTTTGGCGCAGCTCCTCCTCCGTGTCGCCCTGGTTCACCGGGATATAACCGCCCGTCTTGCGTATCTGAGGTAGCACCACGGAGGTAACCCAGAGTTTGAATCGCTGGGCACTCTTCTTTTTGGAACCGAAGATGAGGGAGTAGAGTCCATTCTCATTCACGAAGATCATCAGTCGGTTCTGAATCACTTCTCTGCGGTGTCTATAGCTCACCCGAATCTTGGAGGCGATACAGTGTTTCACTGCATCATGTTCGTTAACGTGCTGATATACAGCCTGATTGGATCTGCAATACCCAAGCGCATCGCAAACATCCTTACTACAGAAAAGCGGTTCTCCCTTTTCATTAAGTATCGTACGTACCTGACCAAACTCAGGATTATCGAATACCATCACATGAATGGCATTGTTGAGCTCCACGGCCAGACTGCCGCGAGCAATAAAATGATATTTTGTCATAAGCTTTATTGAAATTTAATGTATTAATAATTCATGTTATTACAAATATGAAAACATAATCAATTCAAGTTTCACAAGTTCAGAAATTGAGTAATAATTATGTCATCATTTATCAAAATCTTTTTCTTTGTATCAACCTTGTAAAAGAGCGGGTGGATACTCTCCGAAAATTCTGCCAACAAGGCATAACACGAAAAGCCCACGAACCTCAGAACTCGGCTCGTTCTGAAATCCGTGGGCAAAGGTACTGCGAAAAAATCAAAGCTATTTAGTACGTACTTGGTACGGTCGTACTACATAGTACTAAAAAAAAGTTGTCTGAACTATGAAAATCAGGCTGAAAAATCGAAAAACAAACTGGATAAAGCAATAATCAGGCTGGAATCGAAAAACAGGCTCGATAAAGCTATAATCAGGCTGAAAAATCAGGATAGCTTATCTGAAAATCTCCTTGATCCGGTCGTCAAAGGCAGAAATGCTGGGCATCTGTCTGGCCCGATTGTATCCGCTTCTGAGCGAATTGGAATTCTTTCCCCAGAAGCCTCCCATCACCTGCCAGAGATTGTCTATCGCCAGCGTGAATGCTATCTGATAAGCCAGATACCCCATCTCCGCCCAAGAAAGATTTACGGGCGCATAATGCTCGTCGAGAATGTGGATATCCCGCAACGCATCCAGTATGCGCCTGCCTTTCGCACTCATAAGCACAGAATTGATAGAGGATGAATCAAAAACTGAAGATGGAGCTGGAGTCGAGGATGCACCAGAAGCTGAAGATGGAGCAGATACAGAAGAACCGGCATAATCCGTTTTCTGATTGTTCTGAGACGGATTCTGCGGCTCATTATGAGACTGAGAAGTATTCTGAGACTGAGGAGCATTCTGAGACTGAGGAACATTCTGAGATTGCTGCTCGTTCTGAGACGGATTCTGCTGACCAGAAGGATAGTTGTGATTCACTACATTGCCGGTCAAGGTACCATAATTGGTAAAGGAACCACCGAAATGAATGTGGATGCCGCCCAGGGCATCGCTTGAAACCTGATTGTTTACTTGTGCGTTGTCATTCGTCATAATTGTATTGTTTTTGATATAATGATTCATATTTTCTATAACCTGATTGATATTTTGAATACTTTTTACAAGTTGCATCCTCATCTCCATCAGATATTCCTGAGTTTCGCTCCAGGATTCCAAAGTTATTCTTTCTGAAATATTTGGAACCATAGGAGGTTCAGAGCTGAAGGCAGAATACTCTGAACCAAAGGTTGGAGAATCA
>ULNE01005431.1_pt1 | contig 21522 bp, 18 predicted proteins | sample 1951831 | NCBI WGS metagenome assembly ULNE01 (sample SAMEA4835568, study PRJEB28245) | human gut metagenome | biome: gut microbiome; material: fecal sample | place: Denmark | collected 2008 | reverse complement strand
ATACCGCTTTTTACAGCAGCATTCGGGCATTTTTTCTTTGCTTCAAAATATTCCGAGAGCTTTTAAGAGGTTTTAAGAGACAGCTTATTTCAAAATACCAAAGTCATTTTAGTGCGATTTAAGGCATTTATGACTGAGACTTTTGAGAGACATCGCTTAAATCGATTTTTTCATTTTCAGGTCAAAATAATTCGGTAATAATGTCCACGCACTTATCAATTCCGAGGACTCCGCTGTCCAAAGTCAGATGATAATTTTGAGCATGACCGCTGGAATGGGAGTAAGAACGGAAACTTATTTGAAAGTAACTTCTTCTTTTTTGGCAGACCTAATCGCATATTCGTTTAGGACAACAATGTATCCGCTTGCTTCCATATCATCAACTTTTTTATCAAACCCTTTTGCATTTTCTGCATCAATGGTTTTTCCACCAATAGGAATCAATAGGCGGGGATTGTTTTCTGATGGGGCATACGAATGATACAAAATTTTGATTGTTTCAACCTTTCCCTCTAATACAAATATGTTTTGCCAATCAGAACTATGGGCTTCGTAACAATAGTTAATCGCCCCTACATTAACAGGAGTGTTCAGTTGTTCTGCTTTGAGAACAAGCCATTTTACTATATCCCCTACGGAAAATGGCGTTCCACAACATTCCATTTGCCAACTATCATAAAACACAGTACATTTCATCACTCAATCTTACCTCATCAAATACGGGATTTATCATTGTTTGAACGAGGAAAGTATAACACAGAATTTCAAATTTTTCTACCGTCTATGTGACATGACAAGCCTTTTTTGAAAAATCGTCACTTTGACGGGCGATAAAGAAGCAGAAACCACTACACAGACCGCCGCTGCCAAACTCACGGCTGATGGTTATAACTCTGTTTTTCATATGCTCTGCGCTCCTTTCGTATTCAATTCTTTATATGTTTTCACGATGATAATTGCCGAGATGATAAAGGTTAAAATATCGGACACAGGCATTGAATAAAGCACTCCGTCCAAGCCGAAGAACACAGGCAAGAGCAATGCAAAACCCACACCGAACACAACCTCTCTGAACATTGACAACATAGTTGAAGACAATGCCTTGCCGACTGCCTGCAGGAAGATGAAGCAAGCTTTGTTGACGCAAGCCAAAATCATCATACAAAGATAAATTCTGAATGCCTTGATTGCGAATTCGGTATAATAAACACTCTCATTTTTTGCACCAAAAATGGCGATAAGCTGATGAGGGAAGCCCTCTGCCAACACAAGTGCAACAGCACCCACCAACGCTTCGGCAACAAGCAATTTGGTAAACAGTTCCTTTACACGCAATTTTTTCTCTGCACCCATATTGTATCCTATAATAGGTATACAGCCTGCCGCCATACCGACTACTATTGAAATGACAATCTGGAAGAATTTCATAACAATTCCAACTACCGCCATTGGGATTTGCGCATACTGTTCCTGCTTGAAAACAGGGTCTTGCGCACCGTATTTGCGAAGCATATTGTTGATTGCAGCCATTGCCGCAACAAGACTGATTTGAGACAAAAAACTTGTAATTCCGAGCAACAACATTCTTCCGCAAATGTTCCGTTGCAAAGCAAAATCTTTGCGTGAAGGCTTGACTGTTTTCATATGCACAATATACCAAACGGCAAGAATTGCAGTCACTACCTGACCGATTACCGTGGCAACAGCCGCACCCATCATGCCCCATTTGAAGCAGAAAATAAAAATAGGGTCAAGAATGATATTGATGACCGCACCTGCCAAAGTTGAAGCCATAGCAAATTTTGGATTTCCGTCTGCACGAATTACAGGATTCATAGCCTGACCGAACATATAAAACGGAATACCCAAAGTGATGTAGAAAAAATATTCCTGCGATTGGCGAAATGTTTCCTCATTGACCGTTCCGCCAAACATAGCAATGATTTGGTTTGCAAAAATCAAATACAGTGCTGTCAAAATAACACTGCCTGCAACGGTCAGCACAACAGCATTGCCCACGCTACGCTTTGCTTTGTCTGATTCTTTTCTGCCAAGCGCCATACTTACAAAAGCACAACAACCGTCACCCACCATTACGGCGATAGCGAGAGCCACAACCGTCAACGGAAAAACGACTGTGTTGGCAGCGTTTCCGTAAGAGCCGAGGTAACTTGCATTTGCAATAAAAATTTGGTCAACAATGTTGTAAAGCGCACCAACCAACAATGATATTATGCAAGGGATTGCGTACTGACGCATAAGCTTGCCGATACGCTCCGTCCCTAAAAATTGATTTCCTGTTTCCATATTAAATCACCTTTCTTTCAAAAAATAAAAACACGCAAGCCCTAAAATCCGGACTTACGCATTTTTGCTACTCGATTTTTTATGTAATTGCGCTTTATTTATCGTTTCTCACACGATTTCATAAAAAAAGCGTGTGACTTCTGCAACTGGATTTACGCAGAAATGCCACACGTTATATTTTTATTATAGCAGGAAAAAATCGCAATTTCAAGTGATTTTATTTCAACCTTTTAATCCATATGCTATCCCGTGATTAAAACCAACAATAGACATCAATAAAAAACTAAAGCGATCCGTAATGAACAGACCGCTTTTTACTTGCAATTCATATTAGGTCAACTAATATAAATGTTTTAGTTTTTCATATCGAATTACAGTTAATTTATCTCAAAACAATTATGCCGTTTGAACAAACAATATGTTCACGCAAGGAGGGAGTTTGGTTCTATTCGGACGAATACGACAGCAAAACTTTGTAGGACGCAGACGAAATAGCCAACAACTACCGTATTCTCGAAAAGACAAACAATCTTATGGCAATAAATCTGCCTCCGAACAAAAACGGCAGGCTCGTATAGAGAGACGTGAACAATTTGATGCTCATTGCTGACAAGCCGGGAATAAGAAGAAAAATCGGCGGAGAGCTATAATTTCGAACTGTCTCGTTTGGCAATTATAGATTTTTTATACTCGTTTGGGCTGATATTGAATTTTCGTCTAAACGCAGCGGCAAAGGAACTTAGGCTCGTATAGCCGCATTTTGCGGCACATTCATTTATAGTAATGTTTTCGCTCTCAAGGAGCGATGCTGCCATAGCCATCTTTGATTCATAGCGCAGCTTTCTGAAAGATGAACCGTAATAATCTTTGATAATTCTTTCTGCCTGACGGGGTGACACACCCATACCTCTGGCAAAGTCATTAAGGGTTACATCACTGCAATCCTCCAGCAAAAGAGTATCAAGTATCCATGAGCGATTTTCATTCAGGTCGCAATCTTCGGGAGGGAGCAGAGAGCTGGCATTGTCGGGATAGTAGAGGCGTGTCATCTCCGTAATCATCTGTAGAGTAAGGGATGACAGAATGCTTTCTCTCCACAGACCTGTTTTTGAATTTTCGGAGACGAGCTGATTAAATATCCTACGCAGCTGAGGACTGCATTTTCCTATCCAAAAAAACTTGGAGGCAAAAAATCGTATTGCCGCATCATCGGTATTGCCGAGAATTTTCAGATAAACACTGATTTCAAACACCGGGGCATCCTTGCTGGAAAGTTGTTTGTGGAGCACATTGGAACCGGTAACATAGAGAGAATCTTTCTTTATGTCATACCGGTCTTTTTCTGTTTCGAGTACACCTTTGCCTCCGGCAATATAATGAATCTCGTACCCATTTTTTGCGTGAGAATGCATCGGAACCACGGAATCGAGCGTATCGGAAAATATTTTGAAAAGCTGAATTCGGCAGCCGTTATAATTAAATGATAAAATCATATTAAAGTCCTCTCTGTCTATACAAACAATATAATACAAACCGAAATTTATTTCAATAAAAACTTTATATAATACGACACAATATTTAATTTATTGTCGTATTATATTCTTTTATTGGCGGCACAACAATACTATAATTATGTATATAGAACAGCAGCCGGAGGTATATGTATATGAAAATAACAGTCATCGGAGGGGGCGGAGTCCGCTCAATGTTCCTCGCAAAAAGCATAGCACAAAAAGCAGAAAAACTGCGGATAGACGAGCTTTGCTTTATGGATAACAACAAAGAAAAATTAAGAATTTACGGCGGTATGGCGAGTCATGTTGCAAATCTCCTTTGTCCTAAAATGAAATTTATGCTGACGACGGACAGCATTGAGGCAGTAAAGGATGCCGACTATGTTATAACCACAATCCGTGTAGGCGAAGATGAAATGAGAGCAAAGGACGAAAGAATCGCACTCAATCACGGTGTCCTCGGTCAAGAAACAACGGGAGCGAGCGGACTTTCTTTTGCAATGAGGAGCGTACCGGCTCTTGCCGAATATTGCGAGCTTATCAAAAAATTTTCAAAACCCAATGTAAAAGTTTTTAATTTTACAAATCCTGCCGGTGTAGTGAGCCAAACCCTGCGTGATATGGGATATGATTTTACATACGGAATATGCGACGCCCCATCGGGAATGCTTCGCACCTTTGCACTCATGTACGGCGAAAGTCCCAATGACATAACGGGCGAATGTTACGGCCTTAATCACCTGTCATATTTCAAGAGTATAAAGCTAAATGGCAGAGAAATAATGCCGGAACTGATCGAAAATGACGAGGCATACAAAAAGAGCGATATGCGTTATTTCGAAAAGGAGCTTCTAAGAGACAGAGGCTGCGTTTTGAACGAATATCTCTATTATTTTTACTATCGTGAAAAAGCTGTTGAAAACATACTCAAAGCCGAACAAACCCGTGGCGAACAAATACGAGATATAAATAAATCCATGACGACGGAACTTTCGCAAATGGATATAGAAAACGATTTTGAAAACTGCTTAAAGATTTTCAGCAAATGGTACGGTATGCGTGAGGGCAGTTATATGGCAAGTGAAACAGGTGAAAAGCGTACTCAGCCATGGCACTTTGACATTTACGAAGAAGATGACGGCGGATATGCCGGCGTTGCACTCAAGTTTATTGAAACTGCTCAAAGCGGAACAAAGGGTACTATGATTATGTGTATTCCAAACGACGGCTCTATTGACGGTTTAAGGAACGACGATGTGGTCGAAATCACCTGTGATGTCGATAAAAACGGTTGTACACCGCACCGTATCGGCAAGGTAGACGAGCAAAATCTCGAGCTGATACGCAGAGTCAAAAACTATGAAAGACTCTCCTCCAAAGCAATTAGGGAGCGGAGCCGCTCTGCCGCAATTCAGGCGCTTACACTCCACCCTCTCGTAAACAGCTACTCGATAGCGGTAAAACTTGTAGATGAATTTATAGAGCACAATAAAAACTATTGCGGCGGATGGAAATAAAAAATCAGATAAAAATTATTGAATGGAGCAATTTTTATGGATAAAGAAACAAGGTATGTAGGCGTAAAAGAAACGCTGTCATACGGTCTTGCAAATGCAGGTCAGGTGTTCGGATACAATCTGATAGCCGGCGGATACCTTTCGCTGTTTTTTACAAAGGTTTTTGAAATTCCTCCTGCTGCAGTGTCAACAATGATTTTATTCCTGGGCATTTGGGACACAGTAAACGATCCGCTTATGGGCGGAATAATTGACAAAACGAGAACGAGATACGGCAAACTGAGGCCTTATCTTTTGTTTGTGCCGCTGCCTCTTGCAATAACTACGATTATGTTGTTTGCCGGTCCCGAAATATTGGCAGATGCAAAATCGACGACCGTAAAAATCATTTATATGTATGTTTCCTATTTTATATGGGAACTGTTTTATACTCTCGGTGATGTTCCGTTTTGGAGTATGAGTGCGGCTATTTCGCCGTCGACGAGTGACAGAACAAGGGTGATTTCAACTGCAAGATTTTTGTCAGGTCTTATCGGCGGCCTTTCGACAACAATGCTTGTGGTTATGATGGATTTCAGTAACAAAGGTGTTTGGAATATCACACTTGCACAGGACTTCTTGATTCTCGCTTGTATAGCAGGTGTGTTCGGTATGGGGCTGTTCTCTCTTGCAGGACTGAAAGTAAGAGAAAGAGTAAGTCAAAGCGTAAAGGAGCCGTCACTGCTTGATAACTTCAAAGTTCTCATTAAAAACAAGCCGCTGCTCCTGATTATTGTTGCGAATGTGCTCGGAAGTCTCGGCGGTATATCAAATGTTTTTCAGACCTACTACTATTCGGAGGTACTCGACCTGAACTCTGCTGTTTTGTGGATAACACTGCCGGGTACTCTGCTTGGCTTTATATCATATTTGCTGATACCAAAGCTGAAAGAAAAAATGGACAACAAGCATATAGTTATGATGAATATTATTTTCAACGCTGTTTTGGGCACGGCAGTATTCTTCTGCGGCCTCGGATTTTATAAAACAAATGTTGTTGCCATCTCTGTTCTGCTTATGCTCCAAAACTTTTTCTTTGCCTTTTTCCAAACTGTCAACAATGTCATTCCTACTGAGATGATAGGCGACACGGTAGACTATATGGAATGGAAAACGGGAAAAAGAAATGAGGGAGTCAGCTTTTCCGTACTCACCTTTGTAGGCAAGCTGACCGGTTCTCTGTCCACCTCTATCGGTACTGCACTGCTGCCTCTGATAGGTTTAACTTTCACTAAAGACACAGTCGGTAATTCGGTAGCCGTAAAAGGAGAACACACTGACTTGTGGATATGGGCGCTGTTTATTCTGATACCTAAACTGTTAGGTCTCATTACTCTTATTCCGTACGCATTCTACAATCTGAATGGCGAAAAGCTAAAGCAAATTCGTGAAGACTTAAAAAACAGACGAGAAGAAAAAGCAAAAATTCAGGCGATAGGAGGCAACGAAAATGAGTAACAAATGTCCTAAATGCGGTGCCAAGTTAAGCCCGTTTTATCTCAAGCCAAACTGTCCGAGCTGCGGCGTGAATATCGTGCAATACGGCTTTGACGAAAGGCTCGAAAGCGACAAAATAAGGGCAGAAAAAGAATGGGAACGATTCGATAATTTTTTGAACGGACTCAAGAAGTCCTCCATCGGCTCGCCCATAGCGTTAGTCAGACTCATATCGTTTTTTCTGCCGATAGTCGCACTGCTGATACCTGTATATAAAGTGAACGGTGCAGGCATAAATCTTATATCAATAATTAAAAGTATCATTTCGGATTCCGCATCGGTGTTCCAAAACAAAGCGATGCTGCTTTGCTTTATATCATTTGCGGCTGTTATTTTGACTTCGCTGGTTTGTGCGGTTATATCCCTGTTTTCTTATACAAAAAACGGATATAAGCGAAATATAATTTTGTCGGGCATACAAATCTGCACATTTATAGCTTTAAGCACAGCCGCTGTTATAAACGGGGCAAGCATTTTTGCAGGGACGGCAGCAGTAATTCTGCTCCAAATACTCACATTGTACCTACATAAAAAGTATAAAAAAAGTATCGAGGAAAATAAAAACAATGAGCAATAAAAAGAAAATCTATACAGTCGCAACCGCACATCTCGACACCGTTTGGAGCTGGGACTTTGAAACTACCGTAAGCAAATATATCTACAACACACTTGTTGACAACTTCAAGTTGTTCAAAAAATATCCTACATACACTTTTTCATTTGAAGGCTCATACAGATACGAGCTGATGGAGGAGTATTATCCGGAACTTTTTGACAAAATGAAAGAATATATAAAAGAAGGAAGATGGAATGTTTGCGGTTCATCATTTGAAAACGGAGACGTAAACATTCCGTCACCTGAGGCTTTGTTTAGAAACATTCTTTTCGGCAACTCATATTTTGACAAAAAATTCGGAAAAAGAAGCGTTGATATATATTTGCCGGACTGCTTTGGCTTCGGCTGGGCATTGCCGAGCATCGCAAGTCACGCCAATCTGATGGGATTCACCACCCAAAAGCTCGCTTGGGGCAGTGCCTACGGAGTGCCGTTTGACATAGGTCGATGGAGAGGCGTAGACGGCAACGAGATATATGCGAGTGTAAATCCTCACGACTACTACTTTACGCTCAAAAAATTGCGTGACTGGGATTTTGTCCAAAACAAACTGAAAGAGAATGAAAAATACGATCTCGATATGACATATATTTTCCACGGAATCGGTGACCGTGGCGGCGCACCCAAGGAAAAAAGCGTAAAATTTGTTGAAGAAGAAATAAGCAAAAACAACAGCAGTGATATTGAGGTTTTGGCATCTTCAGCCGACCGAATTTATCACGATATTGACGAAAATTTCACACCGGAGCAAAAGGCGAAGCTCCCTGTCTGGAACAATGAGCTGGTCATGAAAGACCACGCAGTAGGCGGTTACACTTCCAGAGCGGTTGGAAAACGCTGGAACAGAAGATGTCAGGAACTGGCTGACATTGCAGAAAGAGCAAGTGTAACAGCATCTTATCTCGGCATCAAAGAATATAACAAGAGTGCTATCGACATAGCCTGGAAAAGATTCATTGCTCACCAATTCCACGATGATATTCCGGGTACAAGCTGCCAAAGAGTTTACAGGCGTTCATGGAACGACTATGCCGTGTCAATGAATCAATTTGCAAACGAGCTGGAAGCTTCTGCATCGGCACTGGCACTGAATATGAAAACAGATTTTTGCAAGGGGACACCTATTATGGTATACAACCCGATTGAGTCCCAAAGGCAGCAGACCGTAACTGCCCGACTGAGCGGTATAGGCAATAAAAATGTGAGAGTGTTCGATGATGACGGAAACGAGATTAAGAGTCAAGTTATAAACCGAACCAACACTTATACCGAAATTCTGTTCATTGCAGATGTAAAGAGTCTCGGTACAAGAATTTATGATGCGAGAGTAAGCGATATACCGTGCGACGCAGAAAGTGCTGTTTTCATCTCAAAGAACAGAATGGAAAATCAAAAGTATATCGTCACCATAAATCAAAACGGCGATATTGAGTCAATTATTGACAAGGAACAAAACAATTTCCAAATTCTGAAAGAGCCTGTTTCTCTCGGGCTGCTCAAGTACAACGGCTCACGCGTTTGGCCTGCGTGGGAAATGGATTATAACGAAAACAAAAATGCGGCAGACAGAATCCCCGTTAAATCTAAAATGCAAATAATCGAAAACGGCCCATGCCGTGTCGCATTCAAGGTTACACAGCGTGACAAAAAGAGTACCTTCACAAACATTATTGCACTTTCGGACGGCGGAAAATGTGTAGAGGTATATTCCGAAATAGAATGGCAGTCTCTGCGCACATTGGCAAAAGAGCAATTCAGCTTTAATGTAAGCAACGGCACAGCCACATTTGACCTGGGACTCGGTGCAATAAAAAGGCAGAATATGTGCGACAAACTCTATGAGGTACCTGCTCAAAATTGGGCAGACATTACAGACAAAAACGGAAAAAGCGGTGTATCCGTAATCAGCGAATGTAAATACGGCTGGGACAAATTCAACGACAGCACGCTGAGATTTACCGTTCTGCACACGCCTAAGCACAACTATCGAATCGACTCTATGCAGTCAATGATGGACTTGGGGCTCAACAGATATTCATTCGCAATTTTCAGCCACAAGGGAGATGTCGGCACAGACACACAGCTTGAGGCACGAAAATTCATTACTCCTATGACTGCATATATTTGCAAAAAGCACAACGGAGCTTTGGGTACAAATTATTCTTTCGGCAGTGTTTCTTCCAATGATGTCATTGTTCGTGCTATCAAAAAAGCCGAAAACAGCGATGAAATTATCATAAGGCTCAATGAGGGCGCAAACAAAACCATAAACAAATTTTCGCTCACACTCGGAAACGGCATAGAGGATGCAAAAGAAGTTTTTGCAAGTGAAGAATACAAGGGCAAGGCTGAAATAAAGGACGGAAAACTTATTACAAGCTTTAAACCATACGAAATCAAAAGTTTTGCACTCAAGCTAAAGAGCGGTGAAAAGGTAAAAGCGGAAAAGGCTGTACCGATTGAACTGCCTCTCGACAAAAATATTATCACAAAGCAAGGCAAATGCGGCGACTATGACTACACTGTTCCGTTTGAAATTGTGCCTGATGAAATCAATTCAAACGGATACAAATTCATCATTAACAAGAATGGAAACAACGCTCTTACTGCCTCTGCACAAAAGATAAATACGGGCAGTAAAGACAGCAAAATTGCACTCCTTTGTGCCTCATTGGTCGGGGATAAAGACGCCGAATTTGTCATAAACGGCAGAGAAGTAAAGGCAAAGGTAAATTCTTGCTTTGAGCGTTTTGCAAGATGGGATTTGTACGACTTCGGTGAAACCGCATATATCAAAAAAGGCAAAATCGCATATGAAGCAACCCATTGTCACAAAAACGGCAAGGATGAAATTGCAAAAAGTATGTACTTTTACATTGTCGAATTTGATGTGCCTAAAAACAGCACCGTCATTTTGCCTAATGACAGCGACATTGTAATTTTGGCGGCTTGCTCGCTGCACGACGGAAAAGCAACTCTCGCCGCTCCTGTCTATGACGAAATCCAAAACAACAGACCTTTTACATTCAAAATGAGCAAGAAAGAAAAGGCTGAATACATCTTAGGTAAATGTGTATGGAATCTAAACGACAAAGACGAGTTCATAAAAGCCAATAACAGAGGTAAAGAAGAATGAATGATGAACTGAAATTCACGGTTATCAGCGACACACATTACTATTCAAAAAAGAACTTTGTGGACGGCTTTGACAAAAACAAAAAGCCAAAGCCGGGCCAGCTCTTTTTCAGCAGGAGCGAAGAAATCGTTGAGCACACCTTTGACTGCTTGTGCAAAAATGATACGCCTGACATTGTTCTCATAAGCGGTGACCTTACATATAACGGCGAAAGGACCTCTCACGACGAGATGAAAGCCGCTCTGAAAAAGCTGCAGCAAAAGGGCAAGAGAGTGTATGTTATAACCGCAACCCACGACTATACCACTCCTCGTATGCCCACATACGGCATAGACAAAAACGACAAGTATATAGAGGTTGAGTCAGTAAAACGAACACAACTTTTGAAATACTACGGCGATTTTGGCTATAACAACGCCATCGCAAAGCACAAAAGCACAATGTCGTATGTGGCACAGCTTGCAGACGGATACCGCCTGTTTGCACTCAACGATGACTACGGCGATCCCGATTGCGGATTCAGCGACGAACTGATGAACTGGGTAAAAACAGAAGCGAACAATGCAAAAAGAGACGGTCAATACATTATAGCAATGACACATCACCCTCTTGTGCCGCCGTCGCCTATATATGCGGCTGTTGCAAAGGGTGATATGCTGAATGACTATGAGCTGCGCAGGAAGCAGCTTTCCGACTTAGGCTTTGATTTTGTGCTTACCGGTCACACGCATATGCACAACATTTCTTATTGCAAAATAGGAAACAAAAAGTTTTATGACATTTCTACAGCGGCATTAACGGGATTTCCGCCGTATTATCGCCAAATAGTGCTGAACAAAGAACAGAAAAAAGCAGAAATAAAAACCATTTGTGCAGACTGCGCAGACAGCATCGATACAAACGGGCTTGCCCTCGAGGAGTACACAAAAGACTTGTTTTTGGGCGTTGTATCAAAAGCACTGTACGATGCCGAATATGACTACGATAATTTTGCCGACTTTGCCGTAGGTATGAGTATCTCTAAGGAAACGAGTAAAAAATACAAGCCCATTATTCACCGTTTTGCTAAATTTCTAAATCATCTTACATTCGGAAAGGTATGGCACTTCGTTCGTTTTTCGAGTGGTGTAAGCAAGAGCGAAATAAGCAAAATCAGCTCAAAAAAAGTAGTCCCCTTTGTTATCAACATTGCGGCAAATCTTTACAGAGGCGACGGAAACATACCTACTTCCTCCACAGAATACAAAATGATATGTTCGGTGTTGAAGAAAGCCGACCGTCTTGCAAAACCATTCGGTAAAAAGCTCAATTCAATCGGCCTATCGAGTATTAGTGAGGCTGTTTTGCCGCTGGTAAACAGAGGTGCGGACAGCGACAGAAACGCTACTGTTTATTTTGGAGAATAAAAATGGATAATCATTCAAAAACAAACAAAAAATTCGGAAGCATATTAAAAGATTCTGAGGCTAAAACCCCGTGGCACATAATGCGGCTGTTCTCTTTTTTAGCATCTCTTGCTGTGTTGTGCCTGCCGATGTTTTATGCAGGTCACAAAAATGTTTCGCTAATCACTTTTGCGGCAAGCATACACAACCACGGAATAGACCTAACCGCCATATTGAGCGACAGGGCATATCTGTTTGCTGTGTCGGCAATACTCTGTGCTGTGATTTTTGGTATTGCAGAAATAATTTGCTCCTTCTTCACTTCTGCCAAAAGCGGATACAAGCGTGATATTATTGCATTCAGCGTAAATTTCGGTGTGACGGTACTGATGTCATTTTGCTCTGTCGGCTTTGGCGCAAGGGCAAAGGCAGGATTGATTTTGACTCTTTTGATATATTTCATTAGATTCATTTTGCAGAACGCAGTTCACAAAAAGGGAGTCAATACCTACAATACCGTAGTGGCTCTGTTAATCGTCGGTGCTGTTATTGCTTCTTCTTGCTTCGTTTATCGCTCACCTAAAGTGACATATACACCTCCGAAAAACGCTGACTGCGACATAAGCGCAGTAACATTCAATGTTGCTGCCGCTTTTGGTGAAAAATTAGACGGCACTTCAAGTGCAGAACGCTGCGACCGATTTGCAAGCTATATGAACAGTATAAAACCGGACATAATCGGCACGCAGGAAATGAATTCTATTTGGCTGGAAAAGCTCAAATCTACTATGCCGGATTATGAAAACTACGGAGTAAAGCGAGGCGGCGACAGCGAAGAAAAGAACAGCGAAATGAATGCTGTATTTTGGAACAAAACCAAGTTTTCCGCTGTGGAAAAGAACACAATCTGGCTCAGCGAAACTCCCGAAAAGGAAAGCAAATACACCTACACCGACAAAGACGGTAATCACTGTGAAGCCGGATGCTACAGAATTTGCAGCTATGTTGTTCTGCTGAATAAGCAGAACGGCAAAAACATCATTTTTTTAAACACTCATCTGGATAACGCGTCGGAGCAGGCAGCTGATTTCGGTGCAAATGTAGTTATGAACAAACTCAATGAGCTAAAAGAAAAATACAACAATACCGACTGCTCCGTTTTGACCGGTGATTTCAACGAAACCCAAGACGGAACGGCTTATAAGCTCGTTGCGTCCAAGCTGAACGACTGCACGAACCGAGCAAAAAAGACAGCCACATATCAAGAGTGGGGCTATCGCTCTACCGGTAATGAGCCTATCGATTTTATATTTACCGACGGAAAAGCAGTAGATTATACCGTGCTGAACGACCTGAACAACGGGTATGTGTCCGACCACTACGGAGTATATTCAGGTATTAACTTTTAAATTGACTGACAAGAATAATATTTATATAATAAATTCGAAAATTTATTCATTAGGAGCTAATACTGTATGAATATCAGAAGAGCGGAAGAAAAGGATATACCGAGGATTATCGAATTATTGAAGCAGGTGCTCCAAATACACGCCGACATACGCCCGGATATTTTTATATCCGGCACCACCAAATACACGACTGACGAGTTGGTGAAAATGATAAATTATGACAAAAAGCCGATTTATGTTGCCGTAAACGGCAGTGGCATCTGTGTGGGCTATGCCTTTTGTCAGTTACAGGAACAGTCTGTTTCTAACAATACAGTACCGTTTAAGTCGCTGTATATCGACGATTTGTGCGTAGACAAGGAACAAAGAGGAAAGCATATCGGCGAGGCTTTGTTTGATTATGTCAAAAAAGAGGCAAAAAGGATGGACTGCTACGAAGTAACACTGAATGTATGGACAGGGAACACTCCGGCAGAAAAATTCTATGAAAAAATGGGGATGAAAACAAAGAAAAGAATGATGGAATACATACTGTAACCGAACGAAAATTATCTCAATCGCAGGTGAATAAAGTGCTGAAATACGGAGTATACGCAAAGGCTGTGGAGCTGCTTTGCTTTAAGCCGGCGCTTAATAACAATGGTACTTTTTCAATAGAGATTGCAAAATAGAAAAATAAAGTAGTAGACTTTGTGTTCGAACGACACCTCATTGTAAGGTTTGCAATTCCTCATACGAATTTGTTGAAAACTTGTGATACACAATTGGCAGAGACTTTTGAGAGACATCGCTCAAATCAAAATCGTAACACGAATTGAAATGAGCAAAAACTCCGAGCGAATACAGAAAATCATATTTATAACCGTTGACTTTATAAAATCTCGGGTGTATAATCAAAAAAATAAAGCTGTCTCGGCTGATGAAGACTATAAATTTTGCTGTTTCTGAACACAACAGCAGAGTTTACAGTCTTATTTTTTTGTAGGCGATAATATGAAATTTAAAAAATATGCAACAAAAACGCTGATGATTGTTATCGGATCAATAATATCCGCATACGGAATTACGCTTGCAATAGGCGCAGGTTTCGGCGGCGCAACACTTGCGATATTGTGGCAAGGGCTGACGAATGTGACAGGTATGTCAATCGGCACATCGTCGTTTGTTGTGGCTGTGGCAATGATAATTTTTGCCTTTTTCTATGACAGAAAGCAAATTAATGTCGGCACAATTCTTTACCAAATCATTTACAGTTTTTTCGTGGATGTATTCACAAAAATTCAGCATTATACAGATATTAAAGCGGTTAATTTTGTTATAATGCTGCTTGGCATTGCTATATTTTCGTTCGGAACGGGGCTTTACTCCGCCGCTGATTTCGGCAGGGGCTCATATGAAGCAGTCACATTTTCGCTTGCCGAAAAAAATGGGTGGAAAATCAAAATCGTACGAATGGTTCTTGATATTATAATGGTAATTATCGGCGTTTTGCTCGGCGGTAAATTCGGAATTTGCACAATTGTCACCGTTTTACTCTCCGGTCCGATAATTCAGGCAACCGTAAGCACTGTTAAGAAATCAAAGATTTTAAAAAACATTTCTTAAACTTCTTATACAAGCCTAAAAGTGATAAGACATACAAAAAGGATGCAATTCGATTTTGAACAAGTCCGTAAAAAATGGACAATAGAAAAAGAGCCCTCTTGATGTAGAATATACATCAGGAGGGATTTTTAATGCCAAGAAATTAATGAAAAAATCGTTTTTCTTTAATTCAATTTCTCTGCCATCGGCTATAAGCGTGCCTTTACCTTCGGTTACAAAATGCAGTTCATAGCAGCCTTTTGCGTGAACGTGCATCGGTATTTTTTCGCCGAGTTTGCCGCCACCCAAATCTGTTATTGCAAATTGTATTTTGTTCCAAATGAAATCCATTTAAATCACCTTGCTTATTATAACATAATACGACATTTACATAAATATAATGTCGTGTTGTTTTTTAATGCCTGTATTTTTTAATGCCTGTATTTTTTAATGCCTGTATGTTATAATTTTTACGAGGTGAGTTTATGAATAGATATGTAAAAAAAGCACTTTGTGTGTTATTAACTGTAACTTTTGCTTTTTCGTTGGCATCTTGTTCAGGGGGCAAAGTAAGCGAAGGTGATATTAAATCTCTCTTTAAAGATACTTCTAAAATTTCATTTTCATATAATTATACCGAGCTTAAAGATTCGAGAAAAAATAAAACTAAATCTTGGAGGCAGGGGATGGTATCCGGAAACGGACTTCAAGGGTTTATTACAAGCGGCAGTCCATACAGCGACACATTTATTTTTCAAAATATGCATTTTATAATGCCTAATGAAAATCAGCGTACTTGTCCTCAAACTTATGATGAACTTGAAACAGTAAAGCAAAGTATTATTAAATGTAAAGATATTACGGATAATGCAAACTATGATGACGTATACCGTTATCACCCGGGCGGCCAATTACGGCTTGATTTTGATAAGAAAAGCACTAAAAAATATATTCGCTATACAGATTATGAAACATCGCAGGTCGGTGTTGATTTTACGGATAAAAACGGCACTTGGAAGCGTACATCATTCACTTCAATGGCAGATGATGTTGTGATTACCAAGCTTAATAAATCATCTTCCGGCAGTAAGCTTAATTTAACTTTATCATTTGATAACCTTTCAACTCTTGCAAATTTCGGCGACAGTGACGAAGCTAATATGAAGTATAAAAAATTAACTGATGATAATGCAAACTACCTTGCGCTTGTTTCACACTATCCTGATTATGAAAAAAGTGAACTTAAAAACGGCGGTTATGCAACAGTAACTTATGTAATTACTTCAGGCGGAAACAAAGAAAAAGTGTTGATAGATAAGAAAACAGACGAAACACAGTTTTTGGGTGAAAATACAGGCATTAAAATAACCGATGCCGACAGTGTTTATCTTCTTACCGTAAGTGACAGAACTTACGATATGGGAAAAATTGATGATTTTGAAAAGCAAAATGGTTTCAAACTTGTCGAAGATTGTATAGCAAAGCTTGAATGTGTAGCTGCAAAATATGCAGGTAATAATGATTTTGATTATGATAAAGCGTTAAATAATCACTTGGAAATTTATCAGCCGCAATTCGACAGCGTTACACTTTCGTTGGGTGATGATAATTTTGAGTCAAATGAAACACTTTTAAAAATGCAAAAGGGTAAAAAGAAAATAAATTCTGCCCTTGCCCAGCGTACATATTATGCCGGCAGATATGCGTATCTTTGCTGTTCGGGTTATTCCACAAGCCGACTTTACGGTATGTGGACAGGTGAATTTAACACCGGCTGGGGCAGTAAATATACAATGGACGCAAATGTTAATTTGCAAACTTCTTCAATGAATACGAGCAATATGTCACGCAGCCCTATCGGCTATGCATATTTCATTTTGCGACAACTTCCTGATTGGGAAGAAAATGCATATGCAACACATGGGTTTAAAGACGCTATTCAGGCTCCGGTCAATACCGACGGTGATAAAGCAGTAATTACCGAAACCTGCTATCCTTATCCTTTCAGATATTGGAACGCCGGCACATCTTGGATGATTAACCCGCTTTATGAAACTCTTCTTTCATATGGTAATATCAATATTCCTTTAAGTGATGAATTTGACCTTGAAAATCTTAAATCGGTTCTCTCCGTTACCGAAAAAGACTTAACGGAAAGTCAAATTGAAGAAATTAAAGAGCGTGGATATTTAAGGCTTGAAGAAGATATTTTATATCCGCTTTTGGTGAAAAGTGCAAATTATTGGAGTCAGCTGATGAGCCCTGAATATTATACCGCAAAAGACGGTTCTATTCATTATGAAGAGGGCAAAACATCATTAAATGACGGTGAAACATATTGCATTTTGCCAAGCTATTCGCCTGAAAATAATCCGTCAAATTATAACAGCCCATCGGATGCTAACTGTGCTATTGATATTTCTGCCTGCCGTGATAATCTTAATATGCTTATTAAAGTTATGGGCGACGTTGATAAAAGTGCTGATACTTCTAAATGGCAGGAACTTGAAAAAAATCTTCCGCCGTATCTTTATGATGAAACAGGCGCTCTTAAAGAATGGGCAACAACTTCATTTGATGAAAATAATAAACATCGTCATTTGAGTCATCTTTACGGTGTATGGCCGCTTTTTGAAACGCAGGGAAATGATGAACTGTCAAAAGCCTGCGAGCAGGCAATTGCAAACAGACAGAGTGAAAATGAAGCGTCACACGCACTTGTTCACCGCAGTCTTATTGCTTCAAGGTTAAAGGATTCAGATTCTTTAACAGATGCCCTCGTTAAACTTATGAACCATAAAATCAGGTACGATTCACTAATGACTAACCACGATTATGACCAAGGCAGTTGCTATTGTACTGATTTTGCGATAGGCTATCTCGGAATTATAAATGAAGCTCTTGTTTATTCACATAATAATGATATTGAGTTTCTTCCGGCCCTCCCGAATTCGGGCTTTGAAAACGGAACGCTTAAAGGGATTAAAACCCGTAACCGTGCTACCGTAACTGAATTAAAATGGGCAGACAGCGGTAAAACAATAAACGCAACCGTTACTTCGGATATTGACCAAAAGCTTAATATTAAAGCCGGCGGTAAATCACAAACAGTTGAATTTAAAGCAGGGGAAAGTAAAACATTTAGGTTTTAAGTGTTTAAAAGGATATAGCCAAAGCTATATACTTCAGTTTGTCGAAAAGGGTTCGAGAAATCAACCCTTTTCGAATTTTTGTTGATGGTGAAAATTGCGATCCTTATCGCTTAGCTGCTATGTTTGATAGCCTTAAGGGTTATGAAATACAGAAGATTGATAAAGTAGTAGTTTATTATGATGAACTTAACTCATTAAAGGCTTGGCTGCAACTGAAATTCTTTACATATAATGTGGAAGTCGGAACCGTTGTTGTTGAGCGTATTAAAGAGGACAAGTCTCTTGTAGATCACAAGCTCTTGCCGGTGTTTCAAAAGCAGTATATAAGGATGATGTGGATTCTATAATTCTTGCTTCAAGCGATTCTGACTTTTGGTCTGTTATCGAGGATGTTGATGCAAATTATTTTGTTCTTCTTGAAAAGACAAAATATGGTTCTGACTTCAAATCACTTCTTTGGAATAACATTATTTTCTATTGCTATCTTGATAAGTTTATGACACCTGAAAAGGACAAGTTCTTTGATACAGTGTTCAAGAAAGAACTTGAAAAAGTAATTGCAAACTCATTTGTTTTGCCAAATGCAGAGCAAATCTTTAGAGAAGCACTTACGCAAACTCGTGCCTCATTATCGTCTACGGCGAGAGACCACCTTTATAACACTACAATGAACAATCTTAAATTGGTGCTTAATAGCAATGGTTCTTTTTCAATAGAAATTACGGATTAAAAATTTGTCTTATGATTTTTCCACATACAAGATAGAGTTGGGGACAGCGACACCTGTGGTATATCAGCAATCACAAGGTCCCTTGTATGCCGAGCTACTGACTACCAACAAGCTGAGCGATTACCATACAGACCTTAACAAGCAGGCGGAAACAATGTTTTCTCGGACGGTTTACCCGCTAAATAGAAAAGTCGCTGTCACAGACGGCGGCTTTTCCTTTTCGGGAAGTATTCAAGAAGTCATACAGTTCCGTGAGTAATGGAAGAAGGCAATGATTTGAGAAAAAGAGAAGTGTAATATTCTGAAAACCTCTTGAGATTTCGGGAAAAATCTGCTATAATATTTTTGCGTAATTATATAGTGGAGGATTTATATCCTTTTTTCCTTAGAAATTATGGAAGGAGGATTTGACTATGGCAAACGGAAATGCGACAATCATTGTCGGCTCGGATGGGCAGGAGCATAGCGCCGTTTTTTCAGTGTGTCAAGTCTTATTTCATACAATTTATAACGAACCAGTTGCCGGAGACAGGGCGCATTATGCCTTGGCTTCGGCTTTTTACGTTTGCCGGAAGGATGGTGGTTTGATATTGAAGTCCTAACCACCACCCGTAAACATATCTTTTCTCGGCGTGTCCGCTGCCGGAGAAAGTAAATAGCGGATAGAATTATTTTGGAGGAATAAAAATGAAGAAGAAACTTCTAAGCCTTCTGCTTGCGTTGTGCCTTGTGATGGCACTTGTTCCGATGACAGCGTTTGCTGAAGGAACTTCAGTAGATAGTTGGGACGGTACGGCAGATACAAGCTGGTACACCGACCATAAGACGGATACTGAATACCATTTCACCACTGCCGAACAGTTGGCTGGTTTAGCGCAGTTAGTCAATGACAAAACTGCATCTGTATCATTTGAAGGAAAAACGATTTACTTAGATAATGACCTCGACTTATCCGGCACCCAGTGGACCCCCATTGGAAATGGCGGCAACTTTGGCAGATATTTTGCTGGTACTTTTAATGGACAGCATCATAAAATCATGAATCTGAACCATCACTATACTGGGGACGAACTTGTTCGAAATGGACTTTTCGGAGTTGTTTCTGACGGTGGTACATTAAAGAATTTACTTGTTATAGACGCTGATATTGACTCAAATGATGGTTCATTAATTGCCGGCATTTTGGCGGATTGGGTCAATGGCGGCACCGTTGAAAACTGCTATACAAGCGGAAAAATAGAAAACAATGTTGGCAGCAAGTTCGTTGGTGGGCTGATTGGTCAATGCACTTGGAGTACACAGGTAAAAGGCTGTGGCTCAGACGCCAAGGTTATCAGTACAGAGTCCAATGAAGATGATGTTGATACCGTTGGCGGGCTGATTGGTCAGTGGGAAAACTCTGCGGACAGCTCGTCGATTACCGATTGTTGGTTTGGCGGTTCTGTTTCCTGCAATAATATCTATTCAGCTGTAGGTGGTATTCTCGGTGCAAACTTTGAAAACTTCTCTGGGAACAAGCCTGGCGTAATAATCAAAAATTGCATAGTTGCAACAAAAAACATCACTTGCGCTGAGCCTGGCAATATCACTTGGATTACAGCTGTTGTAAAGACCCATGTTACCGACTGCATTTGGCCGGATACCCCTCCTGATGGTGTAACGCTTGATGAAGAAAAATATCCTGATAATAAAGGCAATTACTTAGCCGTTGCTAAGCTGGTGGTAGATTGGGATGCAGGGACTGCGAGTGCCGACCCGACCTTTGACCAGTCATCGTGCGGCACTGCTGTCTCCAACTTCACCTCCGCAGATGTCCTTGCTGGCTTGCAAACCAATGCCGGTGCGGGCGTTGAATGGGTTGCCGGAATCGGTCATCCAACTTTTGTGTGGGATGACAATAACATCCCCGCTGATTACACAGCTGTCGATGCAGCCATCGCAAGGGCAACGGCTCTTGATAGCAGCCTTTATACAAATTATTCTGCGGTAAAAGATTCCATTAACTCTGTTGACCGAGCAAAAAGCAAAGCCCAGCAAACAGAGGTTGATGCAATGGCAAAGGCTATTGAAGATGCCATTGCTGCCCTACAATACAAGGATGCAGATTACACAAAAGTAGATGCAGCCATTGCCAAAGCAAATGCACTGAACAAGGATAACTACAAGGACTTCACCGGCGTGGAAGCCGCTGTGAATGCTGTGACCCGTGGTAAAAATATTACGGAGCAGACCGAAGTTGATGCAATGGCTAAGGCTATTGAAGATGCGATTACTGCCCTGCAATACAAGGATGCTGATTACACTAAGGTTGACGAAGCCATTGCTAAAGCAAATGCCTTGAACAAGAATGATTACAAGGATTTCTCCGGTGTGGAAGCTGCTGTCAATGCTGTTGTCCGTGGTAAAAATATTACAGAGCAATCCGAAGTAGACAAGATGGCAAAGGCTATCGAAGATGCGATTGCTGCTCTTGAGAAAAAGCCTGCCAGTACTAAACTGGGAACATCAGATAAGAGTCCGCTGACTGGCAATACAAGCAACCTTGCACTGTGGATTTCCCTACTGTTAGCCAGCGGCGGCGCAACCCTTGCTACAACGGTTGCCAGCAGAAAGAAAAAGTACAACAGATAATTGAA
>ULNE01015829.1_pt1 | contig 22695 bp, 17 predicted proteins | sample 1951831 | NCBI WGS metagenome assembly ULNE01 (sample SAMEA4835568, study PRJEB28245) | human gut metagenome | biome: gut microbiome; material: fecal sample | place: Denmark | collected 2008 | reverse complement strand
AATAAATGTAATAAGCAGAAAAATATATATTGATTATGAAGAATATGAAATAAAAATAACAAACAATACGCAGAAGACAATTTTGATGGATGGATACAGGAAGAACAATTCAATGTATTTACAAGATTCAGTGGGAGGTAAGAAAACAGCATATACTAATGAAATACCAGAAAGATTATTGATAATTAACCCGCTATTAAGTATTACAAGAACTATAAAATTCAATAAATCATATACGGAAAAAATATCTTCTAAAGGAATAACATTTGAAGATATTATACTAGATTATGATGAATATAAAAAACAGGAAAATAAACAAGAATATAGTAATGTTTCAAATATAAATGTTGGTTTTTAAAGTGAGGTGAAAAACTTGCAAGAAGAAGATGATAATAATGTAGCAGCTGAGGTTGCAAAAGAAGCAGCAAAAGAAGCAGCAAGACAAGCAAAACAAGCAGCAAAGGAAGCAGCAAAAAAAGCGGTTAAAGATGCTTTAAAAAAAGCTTTAATGGGATTAGCTAAAAGCCCATATTTTTGGCTTGCAGTAGGAATTATATTAGTTTTAGTAATCTTTTTAGCGGGAGCACATTATGTTATACAAAAAAGTAAAATAAAATCATATCAAGAAGATAAAGAAAAAATAACCACAGAGAGTGGATTCTTTGATATTGGAAAAACAATATTTAATAATGGCGTCTACGAATATCAATTTGAAAGCGAAGAAATTGAGTTAGCCAATAAGCTGCTAACAGCGATAGGATATGACCCAGCTACATTTACAAATTTTGAAAAATACGTTTTAGTAAAAGTTTCAAATGCAAAAGAAGATTCATTAGGACAATTAACTATGGATTTGGATTTGCAAGAATATAGTGAAAAAGAATTACATCTCCTTCCCAAGTTTGTAGAAGCTGAGTTAAAAACAATGTACCCAGATTTAGGCGGAGATACAAATAAAGTTAGAGATAGTTTTCAGGGAAATGTAAAAATAAAAAGGAATGATTATGAATTAAAATATAAACCACAAAAAGAATTTGACAAATTGATAGAAACTAATAGCTCTGATGTGTTAAATTATTTTACATTAGATGAAGCTTTTAATCTGTCAGTTGCAAATGGATCAACATCAACATCTAGTAGTCAACTAAGTGGAGATAAGGGGCATGTAACTGATGATGGCTATTCGCAGGAAACAATATATGTAAAAACCACTGTTCCATATATGAGTGTAATACAAAAATTTGCTACACCATACTCATTTTTCTTTACATTATTAACAATAACAGAAGATGCAAATTTTTGTGAAGATGTTGCAAACCTTGCATTGAAAAATGAAGTAGAATTAACTGTTTATGATGAAGTTACAACAGTACAAAATAAATATGTAGAAGAAGGAACAGCGAAAGTTGATTACAAATATTTGTTTAAATTGGAATATGATTATAAAGAGAATGATGAAAAAGAAAAAAATGAAAGATATAATTATGATAAATATAATGAACTGAACCAAGAAGAAAAGTATACAAAAACAACAAATAGTACAAATATATCTACTACTCCTAAAATTGTAGTAAGTAAGGCAAATACTATTTTTTGGAACATGCAAAATGCTTATAAAGAAGAATCGAAAACTGAGCCAGAAAATGTTTCAACAGGAGGACCAACTACACAAAAAATTGATCCAGAAGAAAATATTAGAATAGATACTATTACTTCGTCTGCAGGATATCAAAAACTAAAACCAGATATGAAATCTGAAATAACTGCTGAAGCGGCAAAAAAAGGAAAAACAATAAATATCACAAATATAGATATAAAAACGGGGACAGGCTGGTCATATAGATCTGTATGGGCAAAAGAGAGAACAGTAAAAGCAACAAATACAGAAAATATAACAAGAATAGAATATGCAGTGGATGATTCTAAGGCTAAACTAGAATTTAAAGATGAAGGAAAAGGTGGCTTTTATGATATTTTAATTAGTGACGAATATAGACATACAACAACAGAGCATATATATGAACTACAAGATAGATTAAATGAATTCTTTTCAGATACTTTAGACTCAGCAGAAATATATATTAATATATTTGAGTATATGAAAGCACTAGTAATGGGAATAGAGCCAAGTATTGACATCAGTAGCATAATGGATCAGATAGCAAGTGGAAATGAGCTAACAGCAGTAGGTTTGGTTGGTGGATATATTGTGGAAACAACTAAATCTTCAGAAAATTTAGTACTAAATGAAGAACAATTGAAAACTGCAATAGAAAAATGGGCAAATTCTGGTACAAGAAGAAATAATTTAGATAGTGTTGGAGCAAGTAAATTTATTGAATTACAAAATAAATATAATGTTAATGCAGTTTTTGCTATTGCAGTGTTTCAGCAAGAAAATCAGTGTGGTGCTGCTAAAGATGCTAAGCTGATTAAAAATAATACTAATAATTGGGGAAGCATAAAAGGAAACTATAATGGAAATTCGTGGACCGACTCAAAAGGCAATACATGGCGAGTATATCCTAGCTATACAGAAGCAACAGAGGATTTTATGAGATTAATAAAAAAAGAGTATTTCTCAGAGGGAAAGAACTCTGTACAAACAATATCAGCAAAATATTGTCCGGGTTCGCAATCATGGGCACCAGGAGTTACTGCAATAATGACAGAGATTTATAAAGCTGCAGGCGTAAATGTAAGTGAACAAAAAAATGTAACTGGCGGAAATGGATATACTACAACATTTACAAACCAATTTGGTAGGGAGTTTAAAGAATATAAACAAAATGGAGCACCATACAGCAGTAAGAGAATATATGATTCAACAGTATCAAAAGTTGGATGTGGAGTAACATCTGTTGCAATAGTAGCATCTGGATACGGAATAAATAAAAATCCATATGAGTGCTATCTAGTTAATAGTAATTTAACAAATTCGCTAAGAGGAATGGGATTTACAGTTACTGAAATGGGAAGATTTGAAAATAGAAATGCTGGGGTGCCATTTGATAAAAACAAAATAATAGAGCATTTAAAATCAGGAAATCCAGTTATAATATATGTGTTAAGAAGTGCTGGAAGTACTTTTACTACTGATAAGCATTATATGGCATTACTAGATGTAAAAGATAATGGAAATTATATATATGTTTCAGATCCATGGGCAACAGGACGTACAGGCTGGCAGTCAGCTGTATCATTATTTAATGGCGCTGTTGGAGCAAAATTAGTAAGTAAATAATTAGGAGGTTATAGTGAAAAAAATTAAATATATTATATTAATTCTTATATTAATTTTAATACTATGTATAACTGCCATTGTTGTAATTAATAAAAAGAACGAGAAAAATCATGGAGAAAAAGACACATTAGTTTCGGAACATCCAACATATGTAATAAACGAAAATATTGAGAAGTTAAGTAATAGAAATCAATATTATATATTATTGGATTGCATAAAGGAATTTGTTAATTATACTAATAATAAAAACACTAATGCGGTAGAAGCAGTAACTATGCAAAAAAACATACAAAATATTATAGATGAATACACATTTAAAAATGTAGATGACATATCTTTAGAAGAAATATATGTTCTAAATGGGTATACATATTGCACATATTATATAAAAGGAAAAGAAAGTATAGAATTAGACAAGAGATTTTATATGATGGCAAATTTGGATTTTGAAAATACAACATATAAATTAACTCCAATAACAGAAAATGAATATAATAAACTTATTACAGAAAATAAATCAAAAAGTGATGAATTGACTATTTCTAAAAATAAATATAATTTATTTAAAAATATAAATGTAACAAATGAGGATATGGCTCGAAATTATCTTAATGATTATATAAATAAAGCACTTAATTATCCAGAGTTAGCTTATAATTTACTTGATGAAGAATATAAAAACAAGAGATTTGGAAACCTAGAAGAGTATAAAAATAGTATGAGTGAAAATAAAAATCAAATGGAAAATACAACAATGGTGAAGTATGGTGTTAATGAAAAAGATAATTATACTGAATATATAATTGTAGATAATTTTGATAATTATTATACAATAAAAGAAAATGGAATAATGGATTATACAATATTGCTAGATAATTATACAATAAAAACAGAGGAGTTTATAACTACATACAATAAAGCAAGCGATGCAAAGAAAGTAGCTACAGATATTGAAATATTTATAAAAATGATAAACAACAAAGATTATAAAAATGCATATGAATGTTTATCAAGTGAATTTAAACAGAATTATTTTAAAACAATTGATGAATTCAAAAACTATGTGCAGAAAAACTTTTATGATACAAATTATATAACTATTAAAAATGTTCAAACAAAAAGTAATGTGTATACTTGTACAGCTAATATTAAGAGTGGGGTAGGTGTAGCTGCAGATGATATGGATAAAAATTTTATAATAAAATTAAATCCAAATGCAGAATTTGAATTATCTTTCGAGGTAGAATAGGAGAGTAATATGGAAAAAGAAAAGAAAATTTCAACATTTACAGCGAATGAAAAAGAAACTATGGAGAAAATGGACAAGTTTGAATCAAGTATGAAAGAAAGCCTAGCAGAGGGAGAAAGAATTTCTAGTATAGAGTATTATGAAAAGTTAAAAATAAAAGATGGATTAGAAATAAATTCTGATATTTATATAGCCAAGATAACTAATGATGATGGAACAGAAAAAGTTGGAATATATGCAAAGGATTCCAATAATTTATTAGGCTATGTTAATGAAGAAGGACATATAGAATTTATTGATCCATTATTAAGATCTTTGGAAGTAGAAATGACATTGGAAGATTTAAAAGAACTTAATATTGAAAATATAAGAGCAAAATCGGAGGAGCTAACGCCAGAGGAATTAGAAGAGTATATAGAAAAACAAAAAAAAGGCGAAGGAAAAGAAGAAAAAGATGAGAAAGAAGACAAAGATTCTGAGGAAAAAGATGAGCAAGAAGCAAATGAAGAATTAATGGAAAATGAAGGACAGGATCTAGGAATTACATATTATAAAAAAATAAAAGATCCAAGATTACAATTAGAATTTCCAGAATTGAAAGGAAAGAAATTAGGATTGGCATATTCTAGTAAATTAGGACAATACATAATTACAGAAAAAGATGAAAATGGAATAAGAATAGCTGACGAGATTAAACCGGCAAAGCCAACAATGCGTAGTGTGATTTCAATAGACGAGAATGGTGAGAATGTAGAAAGAAAAAGTCCACATGCATTGATGAAGACGAACAGAAAAGATATTGAAATGTCAATTACAATAGATATATATGGCTATATTGAGTTGGGAAAAGTGCGTGTAACTCCATGCAATGAGAGAGTCGAAAGACCGGTAAAAGTACAAAGCAAAACAAATGTACCAGAAACAGAAGTTATTAAAGCAACAGATACGAGAACTGAAAATCATGAAATAGCACATAATTTTGAAAAAGGAGAAGAGAAAGGAATAGAAATTCAAAATTTAAATATGATAATAGATTTGGGTAATGGAGAAACAACAACAATAGCAAAAGAAGCAGAAAAGGCAAAAGTTTCGCCAGAAGAATTTTTAAACCTATACAATGAGGCAGAAGGAAAAACTCCTAAAGAAAAAATTGATAACGCTCACGAAGAAGTAGAAGAGCAATTTAGAGGAAATGAAAGAAGAAGATAAAAAAATAGTTTGCATTGTGCAAACTATTTTTTTAATATAATAAGATTTCGTTGAATAGCAGGAATACTTAAAGCTATTTTAATAATTAATATCGTTGCTACAATGGACAAAATTAATGTTACAAAATTCTTTACATGTTCTTTAAAAGTCTTTTTATATTTTATTTTATATCCCATATTTCTTAAATTGTTTACATATGCATCATGATAAGCTCTGTTTACAGCATCTTGATAAGCTTGCTCTCTTGCTTGTTCTTGAGCACGAGCAGTATATGTATCAGTTTGATATTGAGCAGAATCATTATTTGTATTGTTATAATAATTATTGTATTCATTAGAATTTGAAGAATTAGTATTTCCAGCAGATGAGTATTGTTTTAAAGCGTTTTCTAATTCTTTGCAATAATTGCTAAGTTTTAGAAAATCTTCAGCAGAAACAGTTTGTGGAGAAGTACTTGCTTCATAATCATGTAATTCTTCATCATATTCTTTTCTCTTTTCTTCATTAGATAATATTTCATATGCTTCAGAAATTTCCTTAAACTTTTCTTCGGCTTCTTGTTTATTATCTGGATTTGCATCAGGATGATATTTTTTAGCTAAAAATTTATATACTTTGGAAATTGTTTCTTGAGAGGCTTTTTTATTTACTTCTAAAATTTCATAATAGTTTTTCATTTATATACTCCTAATAGTAATATATTAAATTATATCACATCAAAACTAAGAAACACAATAATTAAAAAAAGATTACATTTGAATAATTTTAAACCAAAATTTTTGCATAAACTCCTAATAATAGCTAAAACTATTATTGGGAGTTGATTTTTTATGAAATTAAAGTCAAAATTAATTTTATGTGTAATGATTTTTTTCTTGATAGCAGGTATATTTACAAGCAGTTTAGCAATGAAAAACTATCAAACAGTAAGCACACCAACAGGTTTTGTTACTGCAACAACACTAAATGTAAGACAAGGACCACGGTACTAACTTTGGAGTAATAACAAAAGTGTATAAAAACCAATATATACGCTTATTTGCAAAAATAGGAGATTGGTATATTGTACAAACGGATAATGATTATATTGGAGCAGTTAGCAGTAAATATATTAAACTAATATATCCTAATACTCGGAAGTGCTGGGAATAATTCTAACACAACAAAGCCAAATGCAAACAATACTACCAAAAGTGAACTTACAGCTGATGAACAAGAGGTATTTGATTTAATTAATGCAAAAAGGGTTGCTAATGGTTTATCTGCATTAAAAATAAATGACGAGGTACAAAATGTTGCAAGAATAAAAGCACAAGATATGGTCGATAATAGTTACTTTTCTCACACTTCACCAATTTATGGTTCCCCATTTGATATGATGAAAAAATTCGGAATAAGTTATAAAACAGCAGGAGAAAACATTGCAGGAAATTCAAGCAACAGTGGGGCTGTAAATGCGTGGATGAATTCAGAAGGGCATAGAGCAAATATTTTAAATAGTAGTTTTAATTATACGGGGATAGGTGTAGTAAAAAGCCCAAAATATGGAAAAATATATGTGCAAATGTTTATAGGAAAATAAAACTAAATTATGCATTTTTAATGCTTTATTTAATAAAATTTAAAAGGTGATTTTATTGAATAATATAAAAAAAATAATAATTGGATTTATAATTGCATTAATGTGTGTTAATGTAAGTGTATTTGCATACGAAATAGAAGAAGAAACGGACTATGTATGGTTAAAGGAAGAAATAGAAAATGTTTCTACAAATGTTTCAAAAGAACCAAGCATTTTATCAAGAAGTGCAATTGCTTTTGATAGAAATTCAAAAACAATATTATATGGTAAAAATTATGACAAAGAAGTTCCAATGGCAAGCACAACAAAAATAATGACAGCAATAGTATTTGTAGAAAACAATAAAAACTTAAATGAAGAAGTAGAGGTTTGCAAACAAGCTGCAAACATAGGGGGCTCAAGGTTAGGACTAAAAACAGGAGACAAAATAACAAAAGAAGATTTATTATATGGATTGATGCTTTGCTCACGGAAATGATGCTGCGATACAAGTAGCCGTAAGCACTGCGGGAAGCGTAGAAAATTTTGCAGATTTAATGAATAAAAAAGCACAAGAGTTAAATTTAAAACATACTCATTTTATAACTCCACATGGATTAGACGAAGAAGGGCATTATACAACTGGATATGAACTTGCCTTAATTGCTGATTATGCTTTAAATATTGAAAAAATAGCAAAGGTTGTAAGTACTAAAGTGCATAATGTAAATATAAATGGAAATATAAAAACAATAACAAATACAAATGAACTGCTTGGATATTTAGACGGTGTAAATGGCATAAAGACTGGATTTACAAATGGGGCAGGAAGATGCCTAGTAACGTCAGTAACAAGAAATGGATTTAATATTATAACAGTTGTACTAGGAGCCGATACTAAAAAAATAAGGACAAAAGATTCTATCAATTTAATAGAGTACATATATAAAAACTATGAAATAGTAAATCTAGAAGAATTGGTTAATAATGAATTTGAAAAATGGAAAAAAGTAAATGAGAATAGGATTATTGTAAATAAAGGTGAAAAGCAAAGTGTAAAATTAGGTTTAGAAAATTTTAAATATAAATTATATCCAATAAAAAAAGAAGAAATTGATAATATAAGAATAAGTATAAATTCTTTAAAATATTTAGAAGCACCAGTAGAAGAAAACACTAAAATTGGAAAAGTCACACTACAAATTGGCGATAGTAATGTGGAAAGTATAGATATAATCACAAAAAATATAGTAAATAAAAAAAGTGCAAGATATTACTTTATAGAATTAATAGGAAATTTTAAGAATGTATATATGCAATTAATTGCATAAGTAAAAAAATAAAGACTTTGAAAAAAGTCTTTATTTTTTGGAGGCGACACCCGGATTCGAACCGGGGAATCAGAGTTTTGCAGACTCGTGCCTTACCACTTGGCTATGTCGCCGAATATTTAAGATATGATATAATTTATTCACTTTTAATTAAAATAGTACCAAATAACAATAAAAAAGTTAATAGTGAACAACTAAAAATCTGGAGCGGGAAACGGGGCTCAAACCCGCGACCTCTGCCTTGGCAAGGCAGCGCTCTATCAACTGAGCTATTCCCGCAAAAATTAAAGCATAACTATAATAGCAAATTTATATAAAAAAGTCAATAGAAAAAATTGGATTTAATTGCTAAAATCTTTTTTACATAATGTGTTGATAAATAACTTAAAATATTGTATAATTAGTATGTATTATTGGATATGGCGTTTAAAAGCATGCTTACTTTAGTAAAAATACTAAAGGGATTTTTATACATATAAAAAGGCTGTATAACTACGGGAATAAGCCAAAAGAACAAGAAAATGAAAAAATTATTATACACATAAAAAAATGTCATGAAAATGTAATATTTAATGCTAATAAAAAACAAAACTCTAAAAAATGGCTTCCGTAAAGGCTTAAAGGACGTTTTTTTACAAAAGAAAAATGCCTAAAAAAGAGGTATTGATTTAATTTTAAAAAAATTTATAATATATATAGTTAGTATTTTGTAAGAAGGAAGGTAAATTATGAAAAGGATTAAGATTTTATTAATGGCATTAATAGTAGCTTTGATTTCAATAGCGGTACTAAACCCAAATGCGATATATGCAGCAGAAGAAAAAAGGGACCTTACATATCAAAGAACAAGACCATATAGTGAAGATAATGGAGATAATAACATAGACAATGAAGAATATACCTTCGCTAGACATAAAGATGGTCAAGAATTTAAGTATTCAATAGTAAAGATATTTGATTATAATAAAAGAGAATTAGAAACTCCATATAAAAAATTCGAAGATAGCTTTTATTGTATAAGAGGAGGAAAGGGCTTTGGTAGTGTGGAATTTGGTGACAATAGTTCTGCAAACTCAACAAAATATACAGTAATAGAAAATATGAAATCTAATGCTAATGAGGTAATTGCCAAGTATAAAGAATTATATAATATTAACCTAGATAGAACAGAGAACATTACTTTTAATGAGAAAACATATAACAATGTTAACATATATAATGCAATGCTATGGATAGCAGATAATGCATATTTACCAGTAAATACAGATAAATACAATGCACAAGAATATAAAACAGAATTACTAACAAAAATAGGAATTGCAAAAGTAAACCAAGGTATGATAACAGATGATGATTTAGAAGTAATTCAACAGTTAGCTTTTTGGTATTTTGCAAATTATGATGAAAACGGAAAAAATGAATCAGTATCAACAACAAATCCAACACCAGTTAATTGGCTAGCTATAAATGAAAGTAATGATGTGTTTGGAACAAGAAGGGCAAACTATTTAAACAGAATATATCAATATTTTATAGAAGGAGCATTAAAAGAAGGCTCAGATTCAACTAGCACAATAAGAGAAACAACTAATAGTGATAGTGTAAATATAGAATTTGATAAAAATATAAAATTTGGAGTAGAAGATAAAAGTAGTACAGGAACAAAGCCAAATCCATATGAAAACTATTATCTAATAGGACCATTTAAAATTACAACAAATGATGCAAGATACAACGATTTTGAATTAGCATTAAAAGACGGGAAAGGAAATATTGTTAATCAATACTTCTATTTTGAACAAACAGAAGATACATTAAAAAGAATGCAAATTTTTGATGTTATAAATTCAACAGGAAATAAAGTTGAATTAGAAAAAGTTACATATAATAATGAATATTATATTAAATTATATAAATCAGCAATGGAATTTGTTGATATAGACTGCTCAAAATTTTCACTAAAAGTATCAAAAACAGGAAAATGGGCAACAGCAAATTTCTTGTATGCTACAGGAAATGACCAAGCGGTAATTGAAATAAAAAGAGATAAAGCAGAGGCAGAAGATGAAATATCAACAGAAGTACCAAAAAGATTTGACTTAGCACTACGTAAATTTATAACAGCAATTAAACGTGCAGAAAAAAATATAGAAGTTGCAGATAGAACACCAAGAGTAGATACAACAACTTTAATAAATGGTATTAAAGATGATAGAACAGGAGAGGTAGAGTATACAGCAACATACACTCATCCAAAAGACAAACAAAAAGTAGAAACAGGAGATATAGTTACATATAAAATAAGAGTGTATAATGAGGGACAGGTAGATGGAACAGCAACAGAAGTAACAGATTACTTGCCAGCAGGCCTAGAGTTAGTGGCTGGAAGCGCAATAAATACTAAATATGGATGGAAAACAGGAGAACAAATAACATTAAAAGATGGTTCAAAAGTGACACCAATAACATCTAACTATTTAAAAGATACAACTATAAAAGCATTTGACAGAACAAAAACATCAGAAACAACAGAAGGCATTTGGCAAAAAGCAGAAAAAGGCGAAGGCGGATTATATTATGCAGATTTAGAAGTAGAATGTAAAGTTGTAGCAATAGCAAGTGGAGTAGAGCAAAACCTAAGAAATATAGCAGCAATAACAGCAGATAGCGGAGATGATGATGACTCTGTACCAGAAAAACCAAATTTAGATGATTACACTCCACCAACAGACAATAGCACATATCAAGAAGATGATGATGACTATGAAGATTTAGTTTTACCAGGAAAAACATTTGACTTAGCATTAAGAAAATATATAACAGAAGTTAATGGTACAAAACTAGAAGATACTAGAGTACCAGATATAGATGTAACAAAACTAGCAAGTGGAGAAGCAACAACAGCAGACTATAAGCATAAAAAGTATCCAGTTGAAGTAAAAACAGAAGATATAGTAACATACAGATTTACAGTATATAATGAAGGCGATATAGAGGGTTATGTATATTCTATAACAGATTATTTACCTCAAGGGTTAGAATTTGATGCAAAATCAAATCCAGAGTTTATAGAAGCTAAAACTTCAGGTGAATACACAGCAGAAGAATTAGAAGGTAAAGAATATATATATAGTATAAATAAGGAAAAAAATACAATTACAATATCTAAGATTCCAGCGCAAGGAGAAACAGGACTACAACCATATTTATTTGGCTTAAATCCATTTGACGGAGAAAAACTAGATAGTAAATCAATAGATATTAAATTTAAAGTTTCTGCAGAAACTTCAGCAAATGATATGGTTTTAACAAATATTGCAACAATGGACTATACATCAGCACCAAGACCACAAGAAGAAAAAATTAAAGATAGAGATTCTAAACCAGAAAACTTTACTGAGCCAACAGCAGAAGATTTATTAGAGCCATTACCAGGATATAAAGGAAACGAAGAAAATAAAAATGATTTAACAGATTCTAAATATCATTATAAAGGTCAAGAAGATGATGATGATTTTGAGAAAATAATTATAAAAGGAACACCTTTTGACTTATCACTTCGTAAATTTATAACAAAACTAAATGGAACAGAATTAAAAGATGAAAAAGATAGAACACCAAAAATAAATACAAGTAAGCTAAATACAATAGATTCGACAACAGGAAAGAAAATAACAACAGCAGAATATGTTCATCCTAAAGATGCTGTAACAGTAAGAAAAGGAGATATAGTTACATATAAAATAAGAGTATATAATGAAGGCGATAGAAATGGATATGCAACAGAAGTAACAGACTACTTGCCAGAAGGACTAGGTTTCTTACCTAACTATACAAATAACAGCATTTGGTCAATACCAAAAACAACAGATGAAGCAACAGGAAAAGAAGTATTGCCAGAGGGAATTGAAATAAAGAACTTAGTTGGAGAAAATGGTTTCTATAAAGACGAATCAGAAATAAACAAAGATAAAATAAAACTAGAGGACTTTAAAGATCCAATAACAGGTGAAGTGCCAACAGATTATAGCCAAATACAAATAGTAACAGGTGAAAGAGCAGCAATATCAACAAAAGCATTAAAAGAAAAATTAATTAAAGCATATAAATCACAAAAAGCTGATGAAGACTTATGGCAACAAAGTACAAATGATGAAAAAGATGGATTATTCTATCAAGAAGTTGAAATAACATGTATAGTTTTAAAAGAAAACACATATAAAGGAATATTAAAGAACGTTGCAGAAATAACAGAAGAATATGATGAAAATGGAAACAAAATAGAACAAAAAGGTGATGACAGAGATTCTGAGCCAAAAAATGTTTATGAAGATGATAAACATACACCAGGCAAAGAAGAAAATGGATATACACCAGGTGAACAAGATGACGATGATTTTGAACAATTACAATTAAAATATTTTGATTTAGCACTTCGTAAATTTATAACAAAAGTAGATGGAGAAGCACCAGAAGCATCAAGAGAACCAGTGCCAGATGTAAGTACATTAATAGATGGAACATATGATAGAAATGGCAAAAAAGAACATACAGCAACATATAATCATCCAAAAGATCCATTATGGGTAAAAAACGGAAGCAAAGTAGAATATACAATAAGAGTTTACAATGAAGGCTCAGAAGATGGATATGCATATGAAGTTTCAGATGATATACCTAATGGATTAGTATTTGAAGCAGATGATGCAACAAACAAAGCATATGGCTGGGTAATGTATAGAGAAATGACAGAAAGCGATGAAAACATTGCTAAAGAAGACATTATAGAATATAATGGTAAAAAATATGTTATAACAACAAAAGCAGAAGAAGCAACAATGATAAGAACAAGATACTTAGAAAAAACATTAATAAAAGCATTTGACCCAGAAACAAAAACATTAAGTTATGCAGACGTAAAAGTAGTATTTACAATAAAAGAACCAAAAGACTTTGATAAGGATAGAGTAATAATAAATCAAGCACAAATTACAGAAGATAGTGGGGATGACGAAGATTCAACACCAAACGAATGGCAAGATGAAGATGACGAAGATATAGAAAAAGTACGTATACCAATCTTTGATTTAAGCTTATTAAAATGGGTAACACAATCAGTAGTAACAGTAAATGGAAAAACAACTACAACAAATACTGGATTTAAACCAAATAAAGGCTTAACAGAAAGCACTGGAGAAGGAATAAGAAACAACAACGAACCAGAACCAATAGCAAAAGTAGAATTAGACAAGAAAAAATTAAATAAAACTGTTGTTAAATTTGTATACAAAATAAGAGTAACAAACGAAGGAGAAATTCCAGGATATGCAACAGAAGTAACAGACTATATTCCAGAAGGATTAGAATTCCATGTAGAGGATGGAAACAACAAACAATATGGATGGGTAAAATCTGGAGATGACAAAATAGTAACAAGAGCACTAGAAACTGTATTATTAAATCCAGGAGAATCAAAAGAACTAGAAATAACATTCAGATGGATAAATAGTGAAAAGAATCTAGGACAAAAAATAAATATAGCAGAAATATCAGAAGATGCAAACGACTACAATACAGATGACATAGACTCAACACCAAACAACAGAGAAAACCCATATAAAGAAGAACAAGAAGACGATGACGACTTTGCATTAGTAATTCTATCAATAAAAACAGGTGCAACACAATTTATGAGTTACTTTACATTAATAACAATAACACTTGCAATCGTAGGTGGAGGAATAATCTTAATAAAGAAATATGTATTAAAGTCATAAATGAAATAAGAAGAGATTAGAATTTAATTCTAATCTCTTCTTATGAATTCAGGACAGTCCCCAAAATCCCCAGGTTTGGTGATTTTGAGGGACAGTCCCTAGAATTTCCCTCACACAAATTCCAATTTGTATTATAATGGAAATTTTTTAAATTTATTTACAAATATAATTTTATTATGTTATAATCTGTTTTATAAGGAGAAGATAGAATGAATCAAATATTATCAACAGAAGATCCAAATAAAAAGAAGACAAAACAAAAAATGAATTCACCAGAATTTAATAAAATAGTTAAAGTTTTTGCTATTGCAATTTTTATTTTTGGCGCAGCTTTGATAGGCGTTTATTCATACAAATTAATAAATAAAAGTAAGATAAATAAAATAGCAAAACCAGAAATAGTTTTAGACCAAGTGGAAGATGAAGCTACAATTTCTGCAAAGGCTGAAGGCGGAATAGAAAAAATCACATATTATTGGGATTTGAATGATAAGACTGAAAAATCATTAAACGGAACAAGTGAATACAGTGAGTCTATTGCAATACCAAAAGGAACAAATACTTTAACTGTAAAAGTAATTGATAGAAATGCTCAAGAGTTTGAAACAAGTAAAGAATATACAGGAACAAAAGACACAGAAAAGCCATTAATAGACTTGGACAAAACAGATGGAACAAATATAACAGTAACAGATGAAACAGAACTTGCATATGCAACATATAGATGGGAAGATGAACCAGAAGAAAATACTGTTAAAGTAGAAGCAGAACCAAAAGAAGGAGAAACTGTTGCTAAGGAAATTAATATAAAAATAACTGCCAAAAAAGGAACAAATACATTAATAATTACAGCGGTTGATGCTGCTGGCAATACAGAAATATCAAGAAAAACATATGTGGGAAAAACAGACCCAGAAATAGACGTTTATAGAGAAGGAGATAAATTATATTTAAAAATTACTCATGAACTTGGATTTAAAAAAGTTGAGTTTTCAGTAAATGGACAAACTTTAGCATATGATCAAAACTTTAGTGGATATGATGCTACAAAGAAAGAGTTATTCTATTATTTCAATTTAAAAGAAGGAAAGAATGAAGTAGCAATAGTAGCAACAAGTAATGAAGATACACAAAAAACATATGTAGGGCAATGCCAGTACCCATAAAATACTAATGATAGGAGAAAAAGATGATTAAAGAAATACATATTATAGACTGTAATAATGATTTAATAATGACGTTAAGAGAACTATTTGAAGAGGAAAGAACATTTAGATTTAGAAATATAAATCCAGATAAATTAGAGCTTTCTCTAAAAAGTATTCCAAGTCTTATAATAATTAATGAAGAATCAATTAATGAAGATGTATTAGAATTATGCGAAAAAATAAGAAAAAATGAGGATAATAGTATTACTCCTATAATAGTAATAACAGCCGATGATTCAAAAGAGCATAAAATAGATATTTTAGGAAGATCAGTAGAATATGTTATTTCAAAAAAAGAGATTAAAGATTATTTGTATTATATAATAAAAAATCTATCAAGATTATTAACTGTAAATAGAACCGTTAGTCCGCTTACAGGATTACCAGGGAATTTGCCAATACAAACAGAACTTAAAAAAAGACTATTAAAAAAAGAACCATTTGTTGTATTGTATATTGATTTAGATAACTTTAAAGCATACAATGACGTATATGGATTTTTAAAAGGCGATGAGATAATAAAATTAACTGCAAAAATAATAACAAAACACATACATGCATTAGAAAGTACAGATGCATTCGTTGGCCACATAGGTGGTGATGATTTTGTTGCAATAACAAATGATGATATAGACTATGAAGCAATATGTCAAGATATAATTGCAGAGTTTGACGTGGAAGTTTTAAAGCTTTTTAACGATACAGATATAGAAAGAAAATACATAGAAGTTCAAAACAGAAAAGGAGTAATGGAACAATTTCCACTAACATCTATTTCAATAGGAGTCGTGGTAGCAGATGCAAAGAGATTTTCAAATATTTTAGAAATAGGAGAAGTAGGAGCACAGGTTAAGCATCTATCAAAAACAACAATGGGAAGTTCTTATGCTATAGATAGAAGAGAAGAAAATGATTAATAAAAAGAATAACATTAAAAAACACTTCATATATATTTTATATGAGGTGTTTTTTATGGTAGTAATAAATAGAAAAAAGATAATATTTTGGGCGGGAATAATTGCGACATTTATGTTTTTGTATTCAATTACAGCATACAATGTAAATAATACAAAAAATAAAACAGTTGCAACAGTGGCTTTACCAGTAAATAATAAAGTGATTGTAATAGACGCAGGACATGGAGTTCCAGATGAAGGTGCTCAAAGTAGTAATGGAACAACCGAAGCAGAAAGTAATTTAAAAATAGCGTTAAAAGTGCAAAATCTGCTAGAACAATCTGGCGCAACTGTAATACTTACACGCTCAGATGAAAATGCAATATATGATTTGGACAGTAATACATTAAAACAAAAAAAGATATCAGATATTCATAATAGAGTAAAAATAGGCAATGAATCAAGTGCAGATATATTTGTATCAATTCACTTGAACAAAATACCACAGCAACAATATTGGGGATGGCAAACATTTTATAAGCAAGAAAGCCCAGAAGGACAAAAACTAGCAACATGCATACAAAACAGTTTAAATCAAACAATACAAAAGCAGAATGATAGAGTACCACTTAAAATAGATAATGTATATATAATAAAGCATGTGGAAATACCAATAAGTATAGTAGAGTGTGGCTTCTTGTCAAATCCAGAAGAAGAACAACTGTTACTAACAGATGATTATCAAACAAAACTAGCTTGGGGAATATATACTGGAATAATGGATTATTTTTATAATATGTGATAAAATAGCCCTGATGAAAAATGTTCATCAGGATTTTTTTTAAAGGATGAAGATATGAAAGATTATATTAATGTTATTGGAGGGGGATTAGCTGGCTGTGAGGCCGCTTACCAGATTGCTAAAAGAGGTATTAAAGTAAAATTATATGAGATGAAACCTAGTGTTTTTTCTCCCGCTCATTCTAATAATAATTTAGCAGAGATTGTTTGCAGTAACTCTTTTAAATCAAATGCAATTACAAATGCATGTGGATTACTAAAACAAGAGTTAAGAGAACTTGACTCACTTCTTATAAAATGTGCTGATTTAACAGCTGTTCCAGCAGGACAAGCGTTAGCTGTAGATAGAGATGAATTTTCTAAATTAGTAACTAAAAAAATAGAAGAAAATGAAAATATAGAAATTATAAGAGAAGAATTTATAGGCAATTTAGAAAAAGATGCTATAACTATTATCGCAACAGGACCACTTACATCAGACAAAATGGCAGAACAAATTTTAAAAATAACAGGGGAAAATAAGTTATATTTTTATGATGCTGCTGCACCAATTGTGGAAAAGAGCAGTATTAATATGAATATTGCTTTTTATGGAGATAGATATTCACAGGAAAAGAAAAAAGAAGAAAGTATGCAAGAATGGAAAGAAAGACTAAAAAAGCAAGAAGATACAAGCTATATAAATCTTCCGTTTAATGAAGAGGAATATTTAAGATTCTATAACGAACTTATAAACGCGGAGGTTGTAACTCTACATGAGTTTGAAAAAAGAGAAATTTTTGAAGGATGTATGCCAATAGAAGTAATGGCAAAAAGAGGGGAAGATACAATTAGATTTGGACCATTAAAACCAGTTGGCTTTGATGATCCAAGAACAGGTAAAAGGCCATATGCAATTGTACAATTAAGACAAGATAATACTAGCGGTACATTATATAATTTGGTAGGATTTCAAACTAATTTAAAATTTGGAGAGCAAAAAAGAGTATTTTCTATGATACCAGGACTAGAAGATGCAGAATTTATAAAATATGGTGTTATGCACAGAAATACATATATAAATTCACCAAAATTGCTAAATAAAGAAGGTAATTTAAAGACTAATAATAATATTTTCTTTGCTGGACAAATAACAGGAGTAGAGGGATATGTAGAATCGATTGCGTCAGGTTTATTTGCTGGAATAAATGCAGTAAAAGAGCTAAAACAAGAAGAAAAAATAATTTTTCCAAAAGAAACAGTAATAGGAGCATTAACAAACTATGTTTCTTCACCAAATGAAAAGTTTCAACCAATGAATGCAAATTTTGGAATACTGCCACCATTAGAAGAAAAAATAAAGGATAAAAAGAAGAGATATGAGAAAATGGCAAAGAACAGCTTAAAAGAAGTCCGAAAATTGACATAAATTTAAAACAATGGTATAATAAATGTGTAATTTGTAAACTTTTTAAGGAGTTTTAACTATGGATAAAAATAATGAAAAAACGCCAGAAGAACTATTAAAAGAGAATAAAAAGAATATGAAAAAAAGCCAGGAATTATTTGAGCAAATAAAAAAAATAATGCAAATTCTAGGAGGGGATTAATTTGTTAAGTTTTAAAACAGAAGCGTTTAAAGTAACAATAGACAATATTAAAGAAAACATTTCAAACATGGAAAAAGATGTAATGAGTACGTTAAAGGACTTTATTAAGGAAATGCCAGAATACAAAAATCAAGGAATAACACCAGGAACACCGGAGGATAATGACTTTTGGAAAAACATAACAGGGCAACCAAAGGATGAATTGAGTATAGATGATCTTTTAGAATATTTGTCAAAGAATTACAATGAAAAAGCTATGAATGAAACTGCAAGAAATTCCTTATTAACACAGATAGGAAGCATAAGAGAAGGAACTATAGAAGTAATAAAACAAAATGCTAAAGATTTAATAGCAGAACAAAAGCAAATAGCAGAGCAAAATAGAGAGATTATTCAAGAAGAAGAAAGACAATATCAAAAACTTGTAGAAGATATAGAGCAATTAGAAAATGAAAAGATAGAGTTAGAAGCAGCAACTGCATCATTAAAAGATGAGGAATTAAATGAAAATGAAGCGAAAAAAACGGCCAATAAAGAAAAGTTGGCTAAATTAAACCAAAGAAAGGCAAGACTTGAATCAGATCCAAATAATTCTATTGCAAAACATAAATTTGACCAAGCTCAATTTGAAAAAGAAATTTCGAACAACGAAAAAGAATTAAGAGTGTTGCTTAAGAAAAATAGTATAAGTATCGAAAATGAACAAGTTACACCTGATGGGCAACAACAAGTTACACCTAATGAACAACAAGTAATACAATCAAATGGGCAACAATTGCCAGCTGTTGTAAATAATAATGAGATAAAAAGCATGAGTGCTAAACAAAAATTAAAAGCATTAAGAAATGCACCAAATAAAAAAGAAATTTTAGATGATATGGGATATGGAGATATTGCTGAAATGATACAAGAATTAGGCCCATTATCTAGAAGAAAATTAAGAATTATATTAAACAATAGAGCAGAAGAATACGGTATTAATCCAGAAAAATTAGAAGAAAAAGATTTAACAGAAATATTAGAAAGTGCAAATATAATAGAGAACTTTATGGAGCAACTTGGAAATAAAACTCCACAAGATATTAGAGCATTTGAACATTCATATCAAAAAACAAAATATGGATGTTTATTATATGATGCTAAGAGAGGATTTATAAGAAGAATGCTAAAAGAACATTTTAGTAGAACTGATGAAGGAATAAATCATACAAAATCATTACTTACTTCTTGGCATGATTCTAAATCAAAAAGAAAAACTGCCGGAGATAATTTTAGAAATAGTATAAGAGTAAAATTAGGAAAACCTAAATTAAATGAAATACATGAACCAGCAAGGCCAGTTGAAAAAACAAGATAATAAAAAGATACACCTTAAATATAATTTTGAGGTGTATTTTTAATATACTAGGAAAATTTCTCATTTCCTAGTATATTAAAAATGCTATAATCGCTATTGCCTTTGAGATTTCCTCATTTCATTCGGAAACTTAAATTAGCGAGAACAAAGAATGGCTTAAGTCACTCTTCGTTCTGAAAAAAAATTAAAAAAACTTTGCAAAAAGTATTGCATTTTATGATTTAATCGTATAAAATATGTTCAAAGTGGAGCGAAGTGGAGGAAAGTGGAATAAAAATCCTCAAAAGTGAAAAGAGGTGGAACATTTGTTAATAGGCGAATATGAGCACTCAATTGATACAAAAGGTAGACTTATAATGCCTTCTAAATTAAAAGAAGACATTGGAGAAAAGTTTGTTATAACACAAGGCCTAGATGGATGCTTGTTTGTATATTCGCGGAAACGAATGGAAAAACTTCGAAGAAAAATTAAGAACATTTCCACTTACAAATAAAGATGCAAGAGCATTAAAAAGATTTTTTTTAGCAAGAGCTACTGAATGTGAACTAGATAAACAAGGAAGATTTTTAATAAACAGCAATTTAAGAGAGTTTGCAGAACTAGAAAAAGAAGTAGTTATAATTGGTGTATTAGACAAAATAGAAATTTGGAGCAAAGAGAAATGGCTTAAATATAGCGAAGAAGAAAATCTAGCAGCTGATGAAATTGCAGAAAGAATAGAGAACTTAGGTATATAACTTGAAAAAGTTTATATAAAGCACAAAAGATAAAAAGCAAAACACGAAAGATTAAATTATTAAATACAAAAGAAAGAAAAAATACTAAAGAAAAGAAATACAAAAGATAAAAAGTACTAAAGAAAACTAGTACAAAAGAGAAATTTGAAAAACACTAAAGAAAATATTCTAAGAATGAATTACACAAAAGATTATGGTTATAGTTTACTTTTAAAGTAAATTTATATACATACAAAAGAAAAAAATACTAAGTACAAAAGATATGAAAACGACTTTTAAGAGGGGTTGTAAAAGAACACACAAAAGATAAAATGGCAAAAGCCAAAAGAAACAAATGAATTATTATAAACAAAAGAGGAAGACAGTTGGTACATATTTTTTACCAACTGTTTAATGCTATTTTTTTAGTTGAGGTTTAAATTGGAAAAGATAGAATTTAATCATGTATCAGTATTACTAAACGAATGTATAGAAAATTTAAATATAAAACCAGATGGAATATATGTAGATGGAACAATGGGCGGTGCTGGACATAGCTTGGAAATAGTAAAAAAACTTTCCCCAAAAGGCATGCTTATTGGAATAGACAGAGATGAAGAAGCTTTAGCAGTTGCAAAAGAAAGATTAAAAGACTTTAGTAATGTAAAATATGTACACGATAATCATGACAATATAGATGAAATAATTAAAAACCTAAATTTGAAGGGTGTAGATGGAATTCTATTAGATTTAGGTGTTTCTTCGTATCAAATAGATGAAAAAACAAGAGGTTTTACTTATATGAATGATGGACCATTAGACATGAGAATGGATAAATCTCAAGAACTCACAGCTGAATATATAGTAAATAATTATAAAGAACAGGAATTAGCAAGAATAATATTTGAGTATGGAGAAGAAAAGTTTTCTAGAAAAATTGCAAAAAATATTTGTGAATATAGAAGCAATAAAAAAATAGAAACAACATCAGAATTAGTAAAAATAATAGAAAAAAGTATACCAGGAAAGTTTAGAGAAAAAAATTCTCATCCGGCAAAAAGAACATTTCAGGCAATACGTATAGAAGTGAATAACGAAATAGAACCTTTGTACAATACGATAAAAAATTCGATAACAGCTTTAAATAGTAAAGGAAGATTATGTGTAATAACTTTCCATTCACTAGAAGATAGAATGGTAAAAAAAGCATATGTAGATGCAGAGGGAAAATGTACTTGTCCAAAAGATTTACCTTACTGTGTGTGTGGAAATGTAAGTCTTGGTAAAATTATAACTAAAAAACCAATTTTACCAACAGAAAAAGAAATGCAAGAAAATTCAAGAAGTAGAAGCGCAAAATTAAGAGTATTTGAAAAGATATAAAATATATAATGAATTTTGAAGGGGGTGTATAAAAGTGCCAAGAAATTTTAGTAAATATCAATATGAAACAAGTCCAAGAAAACTTGAGCCAGAATATACGCCTGTAAAAAATCCATATAAAAAGAAAAAAACAACAGCAAGAAAAGTACAAACAACAAATAAAAATAAAGTAAATGAAATAAAAAAGAGAAAAATGAAAGTAATAAAATATATAGCAATAGGTTTTTTAATAATTTTTGGTATAAGTTTAAGAAATTCACAGATAGACGAGAATTTTGCTAAAATACAAGACTTGAAGTCGGAATTAGCAGAAGTGGAAAAACAAAATGCTCAATTGGAAGTAGCAATAGAAAATGGAATGAATTTAAACAAC
>ULNE01027492.1_pt1 | contig 23167 bp, 19 predicted proteins | sample 1951831 | NCBI WGS metagenome assembly ULNE01 (sample SAMEA4835568, study PRJEB28245) | human gut metagenome | biome: gut microbiome; material: fecal sample | place: Denmark | collected 2008 | reverse complement strand
ATTCAAAGCAATTAACCACCACGTCCCCACCGAACGCTTCCACTTTGAATTGCGCCATTTCCTTTGCCTGTTGCTCCTCAGCGGAAAGATAGAAAGCTCGTCCAAAGTCCTTTGCGGGGCGAGACTTAGCAAGGTCAATAACCTCCACCTTCATATTAGACCCATGATACAGCTTCATACCAACAACCCCCCCTTTCTATGACAATAAGCAGCAAGCGCCTCCACTTGATCCTCAAACGTCAGCGTGTGAAGAATATTGTAGTGTCTCTCCGCATACTCTATGCCATCATGCAGACAGACATAGCGGAAAGCCTGCATATAGCTTAACCCAAAACGACGGGCAAAGAGCTTTATGAGCATAATGATGTATTCTATCTTGTCGGCTATCATAATTGCATTTGACGAGCCACTAGTACCCGTCTCCAATCGCAAATTTACGCTATTTCCACGACACTGGCAAATATTTCGGCAATATCTTGACGAATATAGCCTATTTATCCTTTATGTTATACTTTGCAAACCTATCCTTTTTCAGAGTTTCCTCCATCTGATAGAACAAAGAGTCTTGATAACGAGATACGTAAGCCGTTCTATTAAAGAACTGGAACCTATGAGACTTGAACAAAAAGTAGCGTAAGTATTCGGTGAACACCGTATTGCATGCTTTCAAATAAAGCAGTAACTTTGCACGGCGGCATTATCATTGCCTATTTTGAGACAAGCATAGGAGGTTTTGTCCTCCACCAGCTCATGCCAATGGGGAGTACACCTTGATTTGACTAAAATTTACTTCATGTTTATCATCCGTCAGCAAACAAACTCTAGCCATAAGCCTACACGGTTATGCCAATATAAGCACGAAGCTGCTCGACACTGATGTCAGCAGGAAGGATAAGCGTCACGCCATTGGGATAGACCAGTTTTAAATAAGGACTGCGGGAGGGGCGACTATTCGCCGCAACACGCATTTCCTTCGCCTCACTGTCACCGAACACAACCTCGGCGAACTTTGGCTTGCTGTTGTTGAATGCTTTCTTGCCTTGTACCATAATTTGAACATTTTAAAATCACGGTGCAAAGGTGCGAAACTTTTTCTAGGCGCACAATACAGCTTTCACCGAATACTTACCCTGCAACCGCGGCCTCAGCCTTGGCGATCCGGGCATTGGCGGCTATCCTTCCTCCAACGCCGTTATTTCATCTTGTATGCTCATATCCTTTTCAGGGCATTGATTCTTAAACTTATATTTTTCACCGTTTCTACGAATATCTTCCAACCACCTAATTACTTCTGCTTTTGTGTATAATTTGTCGCCATTAGCATTTTTCTTTTTGAGAGCAGCAGCTGCTAACAAAGCATATTCGTAATCCAGTGACGTTTGAAAGATGCCCAAATCATCCGTATTTATAGTTACTGGGAGATTAAAACCATCTTCCTTATCTGTTATGGTCTTAAATCGGAATATCGGATGCTCGTCATATCTGTCTATCATGCCGATTTTCCAATTAGACGATGGACAACATTCCAATATCAAACCTTTTGCTTCAATTTCCATCATCATAGAATTCTGTATTTCTGAGACTGCTTCTATATAGAATTTTGGGACAACAAATGAAACGACCTTGTCACCCTGAACCCGCACAGTTTCATCATAATGGTACATCTGATAAAGCCCTTGAGCCACCTTGTTCTTCCTGTATTGGCTTATCAAAACGTCCGAATCAAATTCAAAAGACTGCCAATCTTCAATATAGTTCAAAACGTTTTCTTCATTTTTTGAAGGATTATCCCCACGCAACATCATTGACATATAGTAAACCTCTACATTCAACAAATCAGCAGGATATACAACTCCGCCTATTTGTAAGAATGTCATGTGCAAAAATTGCTCTAATTGTGGAGTTAATTTGATATTCAGCGACCTTGCTTTCATCAACATCCACACACAATTGTCTATAAGACACTGACGTGTAATGGGGATTGTGCAATGCTGCTTGTCATAAAAGACTTTTGCATTTGTCCCCAATGCCAAACAATGCCCCAACCTGTCTCCAGATCCTAAATGAAGGAATGTTATAGCCTCGTCTATAGCTCTTAAGCCGTCAACCATGTCGTAAAAATCTTCTCCGACATGATAAGTGAAATGTACACTCTGGCAAAACGTATTGGAGTCGTGATTTACATTAGGATTCAAACAACCCTTATGACGCAGATATCGAAAACTCTGCGCAAAAACTTCCGGACGGCAATCGAGTTCCGTATTAGCTGCATCTACGCCAACAAAATATTGGGCCGCATGTTGATTGTGACTACGCAGTTTCATCATATCAATGGATTGGCGCTTTAGCAATCGTCTCAATTTTGAATTTCTAATACTACCTTTTTTATAACAAGGATCAGCCTCCTTTATAAAGTGATAGATGATTCCTACATCCTGCAATTGCATTTGCAAAAGTTTTTGCACTTCCCTGCAACTTTTTATCGTATCTGCAAATGCCTTCTTAAAATCCATATAGCATTTCTTTGGAGCTATACGCGTTTCAATATAGCTGACGTGATGTTGCCTAGCCTCTATGTAAGGTATTTTTATCATCAACTTTTTGTAGGCAGGATATTTGTCCAATAGCAATTCCTTTAGATTTTCATAGCGCATAAAGTTGCCAAAGCCAACCATATTATTATTTTGAACCAACGCTTTTCTAAGGTGCGTTCTTGCTATAAGATATCGATATAACAGCATGGTCAGACGAGCATCCCCAGGGTTGGCATATACCTCCTTAAACGCACGATATAACACGCTAATCTCTCCTCTATGTATATCGTAACAATCAGCAACAAATGGAGGAACACTTATCGCATAATCTATCTTAGAGCCCAACACATCCTTTGCATACAATGCAACATGAGTGTTGATCTCATTTTGCAATTCATTCAATGCTTTATCTAACAACAAAGGACGATTGGTCAAGCGACTATTCTCCTCTCTTCGACCTCCAAGAAATAATAACTTAAACAATTCGAGCCTTATGCGGGCAGCATCATAACATTCTGAATAAAGAGAATTATCTACGTCTCTTAACTTTTTAAACTCCTTGGAACGGCCTGAGATGTGATTCATTAAACAGAGCCACGAAATAGTAAACGTATCGGAAGACGCCTTTAGATGTTGATGCAAGTCAGAAAGACCTTGATTGAAAAGGTAGTTCAAATCAGCATCTTCCACTCCCACAGAGGTCACCATGTGGCAATTAGAAGGCCCTGCTGCATGTCTGTCTCTAAAAGCCAAAAAAGCAGCAATTAGAACATCGTCTCCTAAATCGAGCGAAATCATGCGCCAACGGAGTATCGAGTCTAGTCTAACTGCGGGACTTCCATCCTTAACCACTAGCAGACTGTTTACTTCATGTATAAGGGCATAAAGGATGTTGGGTGAGCCATGCACAGACCTTGATTCGGGAGAAAATGCCCATTCGTCACAAAAGAGACGAGTCATTAGCTGCTGCTTATCGTCATTTAGATAAGGCATTTTTTCACGCGCGTATGCCACAACTGAGCGTGCATACGACATCATGGCGTCATTCCCACTAAATATGCTTTCCTTACCAACAAAAGACTGAGTGGCTTGCCAATAAGGAACGTCAACAAACATAGCTTTGAGAAAGCTCCTTAACAATTCCATCGCATTACTTTTTTATACAGAGTATTGTTACCCAAAAGGCTCACCTATAGCAATAGGCATGCTTACCAACGATAGCCTACACTTCGCTTTTAGGAGCAATACCTTCCTCTGTTATAGTTCCATCACTAGGCTTTGGAGCACTCTCGCTCTCCTCTCCGGAAGAACTATCGTCACTCGAGTCTAACGTTGTGTTTTCACCATCCTCATTTGTCTTTTTTTCATCAGCTTCTGATCGCAAATCCACCAGTACAGACGGTGTTTCCGTTATGATTTGGGCAAGACCATTGATTTGCTCATTCTTAGAGTATGATTTGTTTGTATCATTAAACTGTTCTTTGATAGCATCTTCTCCAACACGATCATAAAAATCCTTGTTGTGCTTCTTCAGACATGATATTATAGTGGATTGTTTTTTCTTGAGATAAGAATTCAAGAAATCATTAAAATAAGAAGTCACCATTTCGATTGCGGATTGGTCAACCTGATCATTTCGATTATATATTGACTCGAAAAGAGCAACGAAGCCTAAATCACTGAACAGATTTGACAACACTGAAAAACCTGGGAATTGAATAGTATAATACTCCTTTTGATTACCCTCCTTCGTTTCATAATCGTGCGTAGCTATTTCAAAATTGGCGATTTCATTATATATAGACCCAAAAATCTTACTGTCATCAGAACTTCTAAGACTGCCACGTCTTGACTTGATTCGACTAAAGAGTTCGTCCAACACTTCTGCATTTCGAATACATATAGATGAAAGATGGCGATGACGGTCAAACTCGAACAATCCCATGATCTTATTATACAACGAATTTTCTACGCGTTTAGCATAACCAAATATTTCCTCATTGAACCTACCATACGAATGCTCTATATCTATCAAAGTGAAGAAAGGACTCAAAAAATCGAATTTCAGATTAGTCATCTGTTCTCCAATCTGCCTATTATAAAAGGCATCCGCACCCAACCTATAACGATGCGATCCCGACTCAGACAATGTTTTATCCGTTGTCCACACATATCTTGAAATAGTAAGCATAAAGAATTCTACGACATGCATCTTGGTCAGATCTTCTTCTGCCAATTGAATCATTTCATTTTCGTGAGTCGGTGAATTCCTGCAGATATGCAAAACTTGCTTTAAAAGTTCAAAGAATGTTTTACCATTGATCAAACGTATTTCGCGTTCCACAAAAGAATTGATTCTCTTAGGAGGAAGCACGGTCTCTCCATCAAGACAGAAAAAATTACCTCCCACAAGTTTCATATAGTCATTAATATTGACAAGAAAATCTCCCGTATATGGTTTTTTCTCTGTTGGCAAAGGCTTCTTCGTTGTTTCGTTCATATCAGTCATTTCATCGTACCACTCATAAAGCTTAATTGAATAGAGGGCTTTGATGAAAAATATAAGACGATGAACACTTGCACTAGTTTCCATACGAAGCAAACGATCGAGAACGTAGAAGACATCACCAATTGATATGTTGTAAGCAAGATTTTTAGGTTCTAATATGTTTCTGAAATTATCTTCTACCTTTATTTCATTAGCGTCCTTTGCCATTGCGCTATCGATATCAAAATACATTTTATGTGATTTCAATTCTTTCGAAGTAGCATCAGCATACATATTGCGAATCAAGTCGATCACCTTCTTGTTGAATAGCGTAGGTTCCGTTTCGTTTATTAGCTTTATTGCCACCGAACGGACATCCACCTCAAGAGAATCAAGCCATGTGCTAAAGAAATAACGTTTAAACTGTTGTTTATTCCCAAGCGCCTCTGTCATATTGATAGGTTTCACTTCGCTATAATCCTTCATTTTTATCAACATTTGAAGCAACAGGCGAAGATCACGAAGATTTCTCGGCACAATCGGACTGGTAGTTCCTCTTGTGTTATAAAACAAATACCTACATTTCGTAAAAATCAACGAAGGAATTGCATCTCTCACAGTATCCGCCTCGAAGACCACGTTCTCTCTATCTTTTATTACAAGACTGTTACCAAAGAAGACGTCTGGGGAGGGTATATAAATTCGAGACTCTATAGGAATAAGTTTATTGATATACCGCTCTGCCATCTCAGAGATGTCATTTCCCGTCAATATACGAGTGTCATGTTTAAGGGCTTGATCAAATTGCTTTGACAAATTCTCTTGTATAACCATACTCAGTTGATCAATCTTAACAGCCATGAGTATCATCACATTAGGAAGAATCAGATATTTACGAATCTGCTCTACCATTTCGTAAGCCAGCTTTACGTTAAGATCAATATCATCAATGCTTATCAAAAGAACGTCAGAATTGAAGTAAGAGAGATAGTCGGCTATGAGTTTTTGAATACCCGTTCTTAAATCGACTCCAGCAGCAAGGAGCGACAGCTCTTCTAATTCCTCATCACGCTCAAACCTTGTATTTTTGTCCACATAAAGCATATCGCGCTTTATCGCCTGAAAGGACTTCAACAACTTACGAGCCTCGTTTTCCTTGTCAACTGTAATAGACGTACTCAAGTCACGACTCGTTCGGTTGTACATTTCTCCTATTATAATTTCAAGGATATTATGAACTGCATCAAAAAATGACGGATCTATAAGTTTTAGCGCATGAATTCTTTTTTGAGGCAAGGTTTTCAAATTGTCAAAACTAGTATTATACGCTTTCTTGTTTTGCAACTCTTGTAGAATACTAATAACAGAGCACATACACGATGTTTTGCCAGCACCACGTTCACCGACAAAGGCAATAATATTATTGACATAATCTTGAGCATCATTTGCCTCCTTTGGGTCAACAGAAAGATGCTCATCGATTAGATGAATACTTTTGTCAATATGGTAGCTAAAAATAGATTCCTTTAATCGTTTAAGATTTTCTACAACTGGTTTTGTTTCCTCTCCAACATAAAAAATCGTTGTCTTACTTTCCATAACGCAAAATGTTATAATTGATTTTTTGTAAGCCGTTACTTTAGGACCATTAATCCACAAAGTGAGCAAATTTATATTGTCTTTTAAGAACAAGGTCAGTTCAATTTACTCTCAAACGGCAACAGTAGCTGGACGCCATTTATGAGCGAACAGATCCGCCTGCTTGTCCTTTGCTGTTTTTTAAATTCTACGAAACACGTCACAAAGATACTCTAATGGATCCAAGTTGTGCCAACGAATGTTTGCGAGTAATACTTTAGATCATCCGTCAGCAGACAAACTCTAGCCATAAGCCTAAACGGTTATGCCAATATAAGCCCGAAGCTGCTCAACGCTGGTGTCAGCAGGAAGAATGAGCGTCACGCCATTGGGATAGACCAGTTTTAGATAAGGACTGCGGGAGGGGCGACCATTCGCAGCCACACGCATTTCCTTCGCCTCACTGTCACCGATTACAACCTCGGCGAACTTAGGCTTGCTGTTGTTGAATGTTTTCCTGCCTTGTACCATAATTTGATGTTTTTAAATTCACGGTGCAAAGGTACAAAACTTTTCCTATGTACACAATACGGCTTTCACCAAATAGTTACGTTAGTTTATCCTCCCTTCAGTATCACGCATCCTTATAGGTTGTTGATCTTTAGAAGTTACTGTAACCCTCATCTTGTCTTCGTCTTCTTTTATCGGTTCAATTTTTAACCTTGCACGTGGATTAAGCTTATTAAAAGACGAGAATATCAAGCAATCTTTAACAAAAAAACACAAGAAAGCAAGCCTTTCCTCTTCTGCCAGTTTGTACACCCCTTTTATTAAGTCTGAATCATCGAGCTTTCCATCATGCTTGATGTATAAACACACTTTCAATTCGGTTGCAGTATCATTTGATGCCACGTTAATGTTATAGGTTTTAGGATTATTAGAATAAGAAGCAGCTGGTAACGAGGTTTCGAGAACTTTTTGTATGTTATGCTTTGCTTCCAACAACAAAACATTCGTGTAACCACGCTCATCAAACGTCATCTTTTCAGCCCATCTTTTATATTCCATAAGTTCCAAAGGTGGCAAATGTTTTAACAAATTAAACTTATTTACTAAGTCAACAAATTTGGAGCCTTGTCTTGTCAGACAGTTATAACGAATAAAAACAAGTTCAGAGTCCGATAATTGCGCCCTTAACATTTTCATCAGTTTTATAGAAACTTCCCTTAGGCTATCATCAGAAGACTCCAGTAGTTTAAATGCCCTATATAACGACCTAAAATATATGGGTGAGAAGTCGCGGGTTTGAGAATAAAACATCAAGAATAAGGAAATCGCTTGGTCCTGGTTTTGCTTATCATTACCACTATCTTTAAATTGTTTATACAATTCTATCAAATTATAATGCAAAGCCTCTCTTCCTTGCAATTGTTCTTCTTCATTTTTTGCACTAAAAGTTTTCAACAAGTCATCATATTGCTTTAAAAGATGGAAAAACAAATCATTTAATTGTTGATTTTCATACACTAATGTATTTTTCTCCGAATCTCGTCTCTGCAATTTTAAAGTGTGATAGAGTAGAACAATACTGACAAGAGTGCCTATCGCCCCGCCGATGAAATCTCCAAAATGCCCTACAACCTCTGTATCAAGAACATATTTTTCCCAACAAAAAATTTCCCTACCATGAAGGAATCCAATCGTAAAGCCTAAACTAATCAAAACAGACAAGAGACAAATGGTGTTCACATAAGTGATGCGAGATTTCCATTTATTCTTCAACTCTGCAATCCTTTCTAATTTGACAAATCCTAGCATTTTTAACGATATATCAATTTATTATCATTAATATGGTACGAACTTGACCCACAATAGCCTCACTCTTTATTGTCTTTTATTATTCTCGCGGGATTACCCGCAATAATCACATTGTCGGGGAACGTGCCACTCACAACACTTCCAGCACCAACCACGACGTTCTTTCCCAATGTCGTACCTTTTAATATGATGGAGTTGGCTCCAAGGAAGCAGCCCTCCCCTATCACGACAGGGCGCTTTTTCAGAAGATCAAGTCGTTCCACAGGGTAACGCTCACTATAGGGTAAGGGGTGGAAATCATTGTCTATGATTTTACATCCCGAACCAATATCAGTATTGCGCCCAATGGTAATGCTTTCCATTGAGGAGATGGTACACCCACTCATCCCAACCCCTTCGTTGATAATGATCTTTCCACCGTTTTTGCCATTATAATGCAGCGTTGCGACAATCCAAACATATTGCTGAAAGGATGGGAGAGAATGTTGATTTTACCCCCCCCCAGCGTTGTTAAAAAGGATATTAGCCCCTTTCATAGCACACCACGCTGAAGCCCCTAAAATATACCTACTTGCGATATATAATGCGGCATTTCAAATACAGCAAAAAAAATACACAGTACGAATCATCATTTCCATAGTTATCTTCAAACAGAGCCAACGATCAATAATAACATCTCGATCGAAAAGACTTCACTATAACTCCATTACTTAGCAAAAATTATCAATCACCAGTATCACCTCACGCTTGATTTAGTAACAACATTTGAAACGAATGCGTTTACTTCGTCCAAACTAATGTTATCCCTCTGGAAGAAACAGATATTTTCTTTCAACTTCTTCTCATCCCAATTCCACCATTCCAATTCCAAGAGCCGTTGAATAATCTCGGGCGAGAAACGGTAGCGAATCACCTTGGCTGGCACACCACCAACTATAGCGTACGGGGGAACATCCTTGACAACCACTGCTCCTACAGCAACGCAAGCACCATTTCCTATATGTACTCCTCCTTTGACAAGTACATGCGAACCGATCCACACATCGTTGCCAATAAAAACACGCTCATCCGCGGACTTGTGGGTAAACACCTCGTTTTCTACCCAACTTTCCTGAAGCGCATTGATCTTCTGCGTGAAAATCGGAGACGTTGAAATACACTGCATCGAATGACTACTCATTCCAATGCGACAATGATCAGCAATCGAACAAAACTTGCCTATCTCCGCATTCTCTATGTCAGTATTGGCAGCTATATAAGAATATGCCCCGATTTTTGCTCTCTTAGCCTTTACTCCACGATAGATATAGGCCGATTTATCGACCTCGGCATTAGCAGAGACAAAAGAAAAATTCGAGATTCGGGGGTTAAAGAGGTTTTTCACCATCCCCTTTATATAATGTGCTATTGGAAACATATCACTTCAAATTCTTCTTTAAAACTTCAATTTGGAAATATGGATTCCATTCGTCGTCTATTTCCTTCATACACGCACGACGAACCTCATCGCGTTTTAGCCCGTTGTCATCAAACCATCTGTCAATTTGTCCTGCAAGGTCGTTCACGTTGTCCCGTTCGAAATACGAACCCGTAACACCCTCTTTAATCGCCTCAAACTCTGGCATCTGGTAAGGAAAGTCATTATGGGTGATACATGGAGTACCAAACACCATAGCGTGCATGGCAGTAAGTCCAATATTACCAGGTGCCACGCAGAGATCAGCATTGTATATAAGCGAGCTCAACTCAGTTTCATCATAACAAGGTCCATAAAACCAAACTTGCTTTTCAAGGCCAAGACTCCGTGTCAACCGTTTCAACTCTTCTGCCTTCTCGCCACCACCTATAAACGTCAAATTATAGTTCCGTCCCTTATCACGACACACAACCATAGCTTTCAATATCTGATCCAGCTTTTTCACAGAGGTAAGTCGGCCCACAAAGAAAAGATTCTTATTATCATTACCAAAATGCTCTTGGTAAACAGACGTTTCCTGCAATTGTTTCCTTACTTCTATTTGCTTGTCATAAGCCAACGAGTTATGAATCGTATATAGCTTGTCAGGATCAAACCCTTCCTTTATCATTAACTTCCTCGCATAGTTGCCATAGCAGAACACCCCACCATTTGGCAAATGAAACAAGACCTTTTTTATCAGCTCCTCAATTCTCGTTTCCTTTCCATACCAGGCATGAGACCAAAAATATACTTTCTTTTTTGGTTTGAAAAGCCGCGCAAGTACACAAAACGCCCATGTGCTCAAAGCACGGGTCTCACCAAGAAGGATATAGTGGTCATAATCCTTGAACAACTGTGCAACGATCTTGGGTTGCCAATACCAGCCACCCAAGAGACGCCTAGTATGAGTCTCCGTCACGCATCCTTTGAGGAGCGCATAATCCATTTTCTTCACATCACTCATCGCATCGCCAAACACCCATCCACAATTAAATGTTTTATCAATCAAGGTAAAGATATTTGTGCGATAGTGCTGTGCAAAATTATATATTATACAAAGTTTCATTGTTTTTTATTTAAGTATAGAGCACCCATATCGTCCAACGCTTTGTTAGACCATCGGTGGAAGACGCACCCAGCAGGGGTAAGCGTTATTTCGCCAAACCAAATACGAGATCCATTAGAATAAAGGTCAATACGGACCAAATCCATATCTGCAGCTAAAGTTTCTGCACACTTAATCATATCTTTCAAGTTCTGCGGTCTTGGAATCAAAGGGATTGTTTTGTCAAATCCCTTATAGTAGTCATACATCGGTTGCCAATCCAAAGAATATGGAAGATAATCAGCATGGCCTGTTTCACGCCCACTACAAGCAAGCACACATACAACCTTACCATGGATGCACATAAATTTATAGTCTGTAGGAAAACCACCTCCTCCGTCATCTATAAATTCTTCGCAAACTGCACACTTTTCTATCTTTGAATAGTGTTGTTCTGTATAACTATAATCCTTGACCTTAAACCATTCTGCAAGTTGTTGCTTGCATTTTTTGACCTCCAGTTTTGATTTATCCAGACATATAATATTCATACCTGCCCCAAAATTCATTTTCAAAGCAAACTTTTCTGGTAAAGTATCAAAGATAATGTCGTCGGCAGAATCATAATGGTTTAATAAAGGTATCAAGGTGTTTTCATAACCTTTTTCAGTAACATATTTCCGAACCTTATATTTATCTGCCAACTCAAAATATCTTAGAAACTCTCCTTTTATAGCTTTCTTATACCATATTTCGGACAAATCTTTCGGACAGATAAGATTTGGGATCCTTTTATGGTTATGTATATAAGAGATGCAATATGAAAGAGACGGAAACACTTTTGCGACAAAGCGTACATTGATTTTTTGTAATATATTCATTTCAACCTATTAAGAATTTGAGATAATGCTTGTAAAAGCACAATGCTGACGGCAGGTATTCATGCATTAAGAGGTGTCGTAGGTTGTGCTTACTTGCATTATCCTGCTTGATTTTATTCAACGAATACATTTTCACATCAAAAGCTTCATACCGTTTTTTATGTTGGTAACATGATCCATTAATAAGAATATCCATATTTTTTTTCCATACAGCGAAAGATAATTCTGACAGATATGTTTTATACGAATTTACGTAAATTCCCGTATATTTCTCTGGGTTTAAAATGATATCTTTTATGCGCTCAACAAAACCATTTAAGTCTTTATGAGGTATAACATATCCATTATACCCGTCTTTTATTATTTCCTTGCAGCCATTATCAAAATCAGATGTAATTGCTATTGTTCCAACTCGCATGGCTTCTAACAAGGCCATAGGACACCCTTCTCTACGCGAGGGGGTTAGAAAAATATTAGCTTCATTCGATATTTGTATCGCTTTGTCCCGTGGTATTCGTCCCGTTATAATCAACCGAGGATCGTTAGGCAATATATCCCTGATATCCTTAAAGGGCTGTATTTTTTTAAATGGTGGTGTTGTTGTACCCATCCAATAAAACTTGAAATTCAACTCTGTTTTCAGCAATTTGGATACTATGCCAAATATTATTTCAGGAGACTTTGCAGCTGTACCTCCTCCCGTAAATACAATTACCGGGGTCTTTGCCTTTAATTTGTTTTGTAGCAATTGATGCTGATTTGGTAGTTCTCGAACAAAGTTATAAACAACTTCAACTTTACCTCTACAATCAAATGTCCGTTCTAAATACTCCTTGTTATAACCAGACAATGCGACTACTTTATCAGCATACTCACTATTAAAACCAGCATAATCAGCCTCATCATAACGCAGGGAGTGACTCACGTTTATAACCTTAATTTCATTATTAAGAAAAGGTGTGAGCAAAGCCATTAATCGAGAGCAACTATTAATGACCACATCTGGCTTAATCACGTTATTCACAAGCGTTAATACCTCCCGTGCGTTCTTTTCTGAGGTATCCGCCATATCATAATGGTAAACCCTTACACCATATTTATCAAGTGGATACAATGAATCATCGCCAATAAGGACACTCATCTCAAAATGCTCAGCATAAGAGTTGATAAGTTCCACTGCGTATGACGCAATTCCTCCACCTTTGAACGAAGAAGAAGTTAGTAACAGTTTCATATAATAAATAATTTTCAACATCCAATAGGTATTACAACATATAATTGACTGTATCGTTAAAACAACACCATCAGTTTCCCTTATACAGTATTGAACAATACAACATATATACAATTTGGTATAAGGAGCCTATCCATGCTATATTAAAAGTCCATTTATGCCATTTAGGATAAATACGATTAGTCCAAAAATAGGTTAACAAAACACATGAGGGTATAAATGAAAATCGCATAAATCGTTCATAAATTAGCTGTGTGTTTATCGAAATGTCAAATGCAAACACGGAGGCCACGGTTACCAATAGAACCAATACTTTCATAAAAAGCACGACACTTCTATTGGATACCGAATAAGTTTTATAAATAAGTATTTTTAACGAGCTCAAGCATAACATATAATAAGGGATACGCTCCAATAATTGTCCTAGAAAATAACCAATTCCTTGTATATAATAGTCATTATTCATGTAATCCTGGCCTCTTTCTATATATGAGTTAATTTCATCACTACTAGAGGATAAATCACCAATGAGAAATGAACTTAAATATGTACGCGCCCAATACACCATCAATGGAAAGCATAATAAAACCAGGATCCATTTTTTATTCCATTTGTTGGGAACTAACAAGGCCAAAAATGCAATGCAAACTATAAAACCTGCGCTTTTATGGAAAAACAAAGAAGAGAGAATAAAAGACAAGCCAAACAAGAGAGAGAACAACGAACTAGGAGACTTCGAAACAATGGCCAAGCCAAAAAACGCCATAGCCATAGCCAATGAAACACGTGCATAAGAGAACCATAATATCCATATCATAAGGAAAAAACTGACTGCCAAATCTTGATTTATATTAACACACTTAAATGTTTTTATAATAAAGATCGTTGCCAATCCCCAAACGACAAGTCGCCATAGAAAGTAATTATCAGGTGCGATTTCTTGAGCAATTATTTGATAAACAGATTCCAAGGTCCATCCTGTTGAGAGCAATTCTTTGTAGTTATCGTACACATGAAAAAAGTCACTTCCCCAAAAAGCAAAAACACAAAAAACAACAATTGTGCAATATGCTCCACGCCGTCTAGTTTTGCTCAAACGATGCGGATATTTTAATGCAGGGAAGACTATTAAATAGCCAACAAGAATCATTATTAAGTTGCACCCTACCAGCCAAGGGTTAAATTTCGTAAGTTCAAACATCATTACCGTTTTAAAAATTTGCGAATAGTATCCTTCTCTGAAAAATACAAGAATAAAATAATTAACAAAATATAGGCAAAAAGTATCATAACATTCGTAATATCGGAGTTCAGTCTAACCATTGAAGTTCGAATAACGAATAGAGAAAGTACAACCGATGCTATTACAACGAACGATTTTTCAAAAATTCGTATGTAATCCATAAGTGATAACGAAATACATTTTCGAACGTACATAAACCAACTAACAAAAAACATTATAACATACACAACCGTGACAGTAATCGCAGATGCTAATAACGAAAACCTTCCAAAAAAGGTGAGGAAAAGATACATTACAACTAATCTAACAATTGTATACCAAAAAGATAGATTTGTTTTTTTAGTCGCTATTGCTAATAAGCTATTAGGTTGACCTATCACAACAAACAACGACCATACTGACAATATCTGAACTATCGGAATTGCTTCAGAAAAAGTCTTTCCATAAAAAATCAGAACAATATAGTTACAAAACAATACCACAAAGCCAACTATTGGGGCATTAAATAAAAATGTACCCTTCAAACATAAGACGAAAACTCTCTTTAATTCGTTAACATCATCTTGAAAATTAGTGAAAACTGGTAACATTACCTTGTTGGAAATCGTATTAACAACTATGACAAATTTCAACACCAGTTCCTTTGACAAATTATAGATACCTAAAGCACCTACTCCAAGAGTACTACTTATAATTAGTATATCAAGTTTCGAAGCAAAATAATCAACAATTTGACTACCCATTTGATAATAACCAACCTTCATTAGGTTCTTTGCTTCCTTGAATTTAATTTTTTGAAATGCAAGTTTATAATGCTTCTGTCCTGTCTTTAGATTCCACACATTTACCATCGCTGTTTGCAACACAGTTGATATAACTAGACTATACACTCCGTATCCTTGCATTGCGAGTATTACTGCAATAAATAACGAAAGAGAAGCTGTTACTATATTACGTATAGCAATAGTTCGAAACTCCATGTTTTTTTGCAAAACAGTGTCGTACAATTTACCCAAACTGACAAAGAACAATTCAGACATCATAATAGGGACAAGTATTAACAAGACAGGGCTGTCATAATAATTTGCAATAATTGGCGAACACAAGGATATTGCCAACATCATCAGCACAAACACTCCAAACTGCAACCAATATAGACTCAAGAAATTACTTTTCTCGATTTTTTTCTGCGACATTATAGCGGCAGAAAAGCCCATATCAGAAAATACCTGGGTAAGTCCTAAAATTAAAGTCAAAATTGCAACAAGACCAAAATCCTCTTTTGTCAAGTATCTCGAAAGAATTGAAAGACGAAGAATTTGGACAAGCCCATTTGTTATAGTAGATATAGTAGTCCATCCTAGACCGCTTATGATCTTATTTTTATTAAACCTATCTGACATATAGTTTATTTTCGATTAACACGTTAGTGCTCAATTTAGGGCATAGCCCTTTGTATAGGCACTTTTGCAAGTGCCTATATATTGAGTTATCAAAATTTCGCTTGTTTTTTAACTATTACATACATTTTCTTCATTCGACAATTAGAAAGCAAGCTTTCATTGTACTCACTTATCGAAAATGTTGGCATATTGCCAATCCAATTTATTCCATGATTTTCGGCTGCACTCGGCATAGCTCAAACAAGTTTGGGTCTACTCTCATTGGCACGAAAATTCGGTCTGGTCGCATGCTGAAAAAATCCCTGCAACCGTTAAATATTTTAGATAAAGTCTTCACGCTCAAGAATTCAAACAAGTTTGATTCTATTCGCATAATCAGACTTAGCATAGGCCCTCCAACTTCTCTATCAGTCGCTTCAACTCCTGATAGTTTAGGTTCTTCTGGGAGATATGCAATCCGTTGGTCATTCGCAACTCCACAAGGATACGAACACAAGAGCTCTTCTCCTCTGTCGTGGATTGTTCCAGTAAATGAGCTTCTTCCTTCGGATCTTTTTGACAAGAGGCCAGAAGACCATCCACCTTTACTTCCACAATCTTGTTGCGTGTATCCTTAGATAAGAAAGGCTGCACCTCAACAATTCAAGCAAGCTTGATTGTATTCGATTTGCACTTTCTTTGTACCTTTTGTAGAATATGTTATAAGGTACTTTATTACGGGAACAGAACTGTTCAATGGAGATGCCCTTCGGCATTGCTTCCGTCTTGTACTAGAAATAGAAATGTTTCATACATTTTCTCACTATGGCAAAGTTCAAGCAAGCTGGCAATGCTCATAATTAATCGAAAATGTTCCAAATCTTCGCTGTTGCACATAAATCAATGCTTAAAATTTGGCAGCAAAGTTACACCTTTCAAAACCGAGCCCTATTTGAGCATTTACTGCTTATCCCTAGCTTGTTAATACAATTTATCACTATCACGCAACCTTTGCTTAATTCCCTTCAAAGTCACGTCAGCCCAATGCTCATAGTTATTCTTCAGTTTCTCTTTCTCTTCATTAGAAAAACCAAAGTGTTCTATGTAATCTTTCATACATTCAACTGCCGTCTTCTTGAGCTTATCAAGATCTTGACTCTGAATTTTACCAGTAATGAGCTTCTCAGTAATTGTACAATATATATAGCCATTTAAAAAGGCGATACATATGTCTTTTGGTTTTAACTGTTCCATTTTTGTATATGCATAATTTCTGTTCGAAAAGGTTTGAGATGTTTCCATATTGCTATAATCACCGTCTTAGTAAAATATCCAGCTTGTCACACATACGCAATCTTTCCACGCTCTGGCAATGTAATGAAGCGAGAGTTGAAAAGTTTATCAGGCACTTTCTTTTGCAACAATTCGAAGAAGTTGCGGTCATGTGTTGTCAATACAATCTGTTTGTCCATTGAAAAGGCTACATTTCTCAAAAGGTCTATGATGGAAAGGATATTGATGTCATCCAAAGCTTGGATGGGATCATCAATGAATATACAATCCATGCTTTTCCCTTCATTGTCGGTAGCAAACAATGCTTTTGCTAGAAATATACAAAAAGAAAGAATGTTCATTTGGGCTGTACTGAAGTACAAGTTTGGAACAATGCTTTCCTTACCATCTTCCTTGCTACTTAATAATATTTTCAGTCGTGGATTCTTTTGCTTGAAATCACACTTAAATTGGATTTCCTTGTAATCGGGGTGCGGGTCAATGGCATTGTACAATCTATTGATAAGATCTAATTCAAAATAACTTTTCACAAATTTTTCAAGGAAATATTGAATACCATCTATCTCTTCCTTAACATTTACTTTTAAATATTTTATCTTTTCTTCTTGTTTTCTCAAATCATTAAGTTCTGCCTCTATGTGTTTATTGCTTAGACATGTCTCAATAAGGTGCAGAACAGAGATATAATTACCTAATGTCGTTTGTCGTTTCTCTTGTTCTGCCTTCAAGATTTTCTGTTGTTTGAGACCTTGCTCAAATATAGAAACAACTTCTTGGGCAGAAGATTGAGAATGAATGTCGCTTAAGCGGCATTCTGTTTCAAGATAACCTAGTATCTGTATTCGTTCCTCCTCTATTTTGTGCATCTGCGCTATTCTTTCGTCATATTGCTTTTGTAAAACTTCTTTTTGTACAACAAGCACACCCTTTTCTTTCAGAATAGCTACTTTTTGATTGTTTATTTGAATTTCCGCTTTAATCTTTAGTTGTTTTGTATCCTCCTCTTTAACCAGTTCTTTCCATTGTAAAAACGTTTCATCTGTCAAACGGGCATTCCCTAACTTGCTTACATATCCGATATAGAAATCTCCAGATTTGATAGTTGAAATTTCTTTGTATGCTATTTCTATATTATTTTTCATTTCTGTAAATTGAAGCTCTTTTTTAGAAAGCTCCTCTTCAAGTGATTTCAAACAACCTTGTTTTTCAAGAATGCTATTAGCATACATTTCCTTATTAGCCTCTAACACTTGACGTATTTTGTCTTCAGGAATATCAGCCAACTCAGTGTATGATTCTTTTAAATGACTTTGTTTTTTTTCTATACCAATAGTCAATTCAGATATACTCTTGTTTGTTTTATCTAAATTGAAATTAGAATCCGCTAGTAGTACCTCTGTTTTCTGTAAGTGTTCATCAACAGCTGCTATCAAATCTGTAAAAAGTTTCTCTTTTTTAGAATTAAGCTCTACCTTGGAAGAAACAAGAAGTTCTTTCTTTTTAATATCTAATTGCAATGACTTCTCTACAATTGTATTCGTTGATATACTTTTTAAAAGGACTTCTTGAGAATGATAATCATAGCCACACAAAGGGCACGCTCCTCCTTCTATTTTAGAAAGGATAGCACGTGAGTTGGCAACTAAAGTATCTATATCTCCAAGGTAGGTTTTCTTTTCTGCTATTGCTTTATCTATATCTATAATTTCTTTGTTTATATTTTCAATTTCATTTAAGACGTCAACGATGCCTTTCATTTCCTTCACGAACAAGCTATCAGTCAAGTTATCTTTTCGTTCGCATAAAGTTTCGTATAAGGAATGAAGTTTGCTTATCTTGCTACGTAACGATAAAACTTCCTTGTCTAAATCTTCTTTTTTAGATTGAGCAATTGCCAATTTCTTAGACTCTTCATCAAGTGAAATTCTTAACTTGCTCATTTCCTTATAACTTTCGTGAAGATGCTCCAATTTTTCAATTACAGCAATTTGTTTTCTCGCAAGGTTAGACAATTCATCCTGCAAAAGAGACAATTGCTTGGAGGTTATATCTTTGTTTTTTAAAACTTCTTCGATTTGGGCATTTTGTTTTTTTACATATAGCTTCTTACTTGTTAATTCTTTGACTATTTCGCAGAATTGCGTATAGTTGGCAATCAAGAATTCTAACCTGTCGCTTTTTTCTTTTGATTCTAATTCAAGTTCTTGCAGCCTGATCAACTGTTCAGACAATTCCGTATATTTTTTAATGTCAGCAATACGATGCAGAAGTTTATTCACGTCTTCTTGAATTGCATTCTTTCTTTCAACAAGTGAAGGAAGCTGATAGATACTGGTCAATTCTTCTGTACCACTTTCCAATTTTTGGTAAGCAGTAATTAAAGATATCAACACCTCATGCTGTTTAAAAGCTTGCTCCTGCCAAATCTTTGCTTGAATCATGAGCACCTTCAAGTTTTTTTCAGAAAAAGACTCTTTGATGTCAACAGAGATACCTACAGAATTTAAAGATGATAAAATATCAGATAGTTTTTCCTTCAAATCTATATCTTCAATTTCTTGATTCAACTGGGCTGTTTTTTCTTTTATTTTTTTGTTCAAAGAATTGATTTGCAGGCCATAACTTCTGTATTTTTCTTTTAACCAAAGCCTATAATCCAACAATCCTTCAGTCTCCTTAAACCTTTTTGTGAATATCTCAAATCGACTTTTAGCATCCTTATTTGAAATAAACTCAGAAAAGAAGTCTTGTGACAGAATGGCATCCGTGAAGAATGCGTTATCTCCAGCACCTTGTAATATTTGATATTCTTCATTTGGATTACAAGTCCGATCAATGGGTTTTCGGTCATCAAATTCCATCTTAACAAAAACTTTATCGCCAGGTAAGTCCTTATTATGAATAAAGGATTTCTTGCCTGAGTGAGTTTTATCCTCACTGGCATTTTCTGAAAGTTTATCATCAAGACGATGAATTTTTCCTGTCATACAGAATTCCATTGAATCGAAGAAACTTGTTTTGCCAAATCCATTAGGTGCATAAATGGCGATGAAATTCGCAGGTTTGCAACTATCTTTTTTTGCTGAAAAATCAACGGTCTCGTCATCAAAAAGGCGGAAAGCATGTATTATTACCTTATTTATCTTCATTGCTTTGAAATATCTTTAATAGTTCTGGATTACGGTCATACATTGCACAATCCTCTTTCATTTGCTCTGTAGGTTTTATAATATACTTTATGTATAAGTCTATTAGTTTTTCTGCACCTTCTTTTATGTCACTTTCGTTGACTATAATTTTACGAGAGGATATTGTATCATGCTCAATTTTGTATTTCAGCGAACGGTTTATCATGTTTTTGTCCGGAACAACATAAAAAAGATAGAAGTTCCAACGAGTAAACTCATCTATATCTACAATTTGATAGTCATGAATCAGAAGATTTCTGAAATCTTTCCACAGTTGACTCAACTCTTCTTCTGTAAGAACAGGAGTTACAGCTACGACAATATCTTGACCAATCCCAAAACAGTCTTTTTTACAAACATCAAGAGTGATTTCCATATCTACACTTCAATAATTTGTTTTAATTTATCACGATAATGAGCTATCGTCACAGTCTTTATTGCATTGGCACAATCTTTAACTGCTACCTCAAATATGTTGTTATTAATGATTGTCATTTGGCTGAACACGTTCGAACGTGATCTTGAAATATCATTTTCACAGATGACTTCCGCCTTTCTTAAGTCTGGAACTTGCGCTTTTGGGGGTGCAAAACTTCCATAGAATATTGTCTCATTGAGTCCTCCTACAACAAGATACGCTCCCTTAATTTTTCCAACGACTAACTTGGCTTCAAGTTTTTCCCTTACTTCGTAGACGTCTAATTCTTCATTAGAGTAGCAATAGTGGAATTTCTCATACAAAGAAACTATTGCTTTTTCACAATCAAGCTCATTTAAATCAAGCAAGGCAATAACACCAACTATAAATAAGGTGAATGCTTGCCAATATCTTTGGTCTAAACTTTCCAATTGAGTCTCTTTACTGATTTTCCCCTCCTTTTTCAAGACATCAAATATGCGAATAGGGGACCATTGCTCAACTATGGCTTTATATTGGTCTAAATCAGATGCGAATTGAGCAGTTCTATCGTCTACTACACATTCACGACTGAAGTCAAATACCCATCCAACCATCTTACCGAAGTGACTTAAATCAAATTTAAGGACTGGTGGTATCTTTTTTTCAGCAATAAGTTGCAAAAAGAGGGATACAGGAAGCATTCCACCCTTGCCAAGCATTTCCTGCTTGTCATGCATGGCGGACTGAGTATGAATTCCAACCAGTTTACCATCTTGATTGAAAATACCACCTCCAGACATTCCTTTGATTTCATTTTCTTTATTCACTACATCATATTGATATTCAACAATATCTATATCACTGTTACTATCAAAATGTGCAATATGCAGTACCAAGATATTTCCTATTTTATTTTCTGCGTCCTTTCGAGATTTTGGAAAGCCTATATGGTAACATTTTATTCTATCAGAAGATATATAAAGATGGGGGACATCTATGTCACGTTTCACAACCAATACTGCAATATCGTTGTTTTCTTGTTCGGAGACTTCAATACTTTGAATGGTAAAGACATGTGTCTGTTTACTTAACTCATCATACCTGATGATAATTTTGTTTAGAGGCAGTATGTTTTTACCTTCATCTAACACAACATGTCTACATGTAAACACATACAAAATGTCCTTATCTAATGGAGAAACAAGAACACCCGTCCCATCATTAACCCTAACTGTAAGTTTTTGTTTTATATCGTCTATTTCAAGCATGATCTAGTAGTAAATACACGTTCCTTCAAATTAGGGAAATCCATAAAGTCTTGCTTGGTAAACAAGCTATCCATACGTTCCCCATAATTGAAGCCTATAATAGAATCTGTATTACAGATTATTTGAGCAATCACCTCTTTATCTGGATGCCCAAAGAAATCTCCATTGGTTGAAACAAGAAATGTATCAGCATGAGCCATCTGTATAAAGGCTGGGCTAAAATTGTTCTTACTACCATGATGTGAGAGTTTTATGATTTTGTATCTGATGGGGTGTTCTTGCTTTGGGTAAAAGCAATCAAGACCATTCATAATATCTTTAATATGGGCATCACCAAGCAACAATACCTTATCACCATCTATTGTAGAGAGTTCAAAAGCAATGGAAGCTCTATTCTCTTTTGTGAGGGTTCCATTCTTCCATGGTTGAGCTACTAATTCTTTTAATGAGACAGAATCTGCACCATTGGCAGTACCTGTATTTTGCAATGAAGCACTTATCTTCTCGGCAATGCTGTTTCGATATTTTGACAATGGTGCTAAGACTTTGATATGGAAGGGTCCTCTATCAAATTCTTCTCCTTGCACTATATTATTATTATAGCAGCGTCCTTTGTTTCTCCACAATTCAAGTAATTTCCCAGCTTGGGCTGGAGAATTTTGCAAACTGGATTTATCGGATAAAATAACATCGTCATTCATCCAGATTTCTCTCACAAAATCTTCTTCAGGAAACTCACCTTCAAACCATTCTATGATTCCTCCTATATGATCATCGTCAACATGCGTAACAATAAGCAAATCTATATGCTTATTCTCTTCATGCAACTTGTTTATCAACTGTTTCAATGGTTTATCTGGATCTCTTCTATCATGCAAATCCTGATAAGTTTGGGCGACACCACCATCTATGAGAATATTATAATCATACGCAGAAACGAATATGCAATCACCATGTTCAGCAGGAAGTAAAGATATGTTAATAGCCATAATTGTATATATTGATTTTTATTTCCCCATAAACAGCTTCATAGGCATATCACCAATACAGCGTCCCCGCTATTTTTCAAGCAGTTACGCAAATATGTTTTTTTTTTAAAAAACACTTTCGTTTTTAGGGCGAAGGGGAACCTAAGCGGACCACATCACCTCAGTTGTTTTCTCAACATAGAAATATGGAAGCATAGCCCGATAGTCCTTATCCCCATCTTTCATGCGGGTAAGGACATCCTCTATGTACCTACCAAATTTCAAATTGTTCATCTTGCAGCTTTCATATAGAGAATACATGAAGGCTAGATTTTCGGCGGGCAAGCTGCCAAAGGTTTCCTCACATTAATCGCCGTTAATCGGACGC
>ULNE01024137.1_pt1 | contig 23396 bp, 12 predicted proteins | sample 1951831 | NCBI WGS metagenome assembly ULNE01 (sample SAMEA4835568, study PRJEB28245) | human gut metagenome | biome: gut microbiome; material: fecal sample | place: Denmark | collected 2008 | reverse complement strand
AATAGCAGAAGATGCACAAGTTCCAGAAATTGTTGTGGAAAGTTCAGTGCAAAAATACATTCCATATGCAAACAAATATGAGAGTGGAGTAATTTTGCAAGAAAAGGTTCTAATTGGAGAGGAAAATGGCAAAGAAAATCATAAGCAAATAGAAAACATGAAACTGGAAGTAAGAGTGCCAGAAATAAAAGGAATTAGGCCAAGTAGAATTAGTGTAATAAAAAGCAACATGCAATTAACAGCAGGAAGAGAAAAAGATATAAGCCAGAATTATAATTGGAAAACTGGTTTATTAAACATAGAATGTGTAAATTCCGAAGCATATAATCAATACCAAGAAAATGCCAAAGACGAATTAGAAATAATATATATTTACCCTGAAACAACAGATATACAAAATGCAGAAGCAATAGAAACAAAATCAGTAATAAAAGCAGTTGCAAAATATAAAACAGAAAGTGGAAGCGTAACAAAAGAAAAAGAAGAAACAAAGCAAGAAACTTTAAAAGAAACAACAGGACAAATTGCAACTTATCAAACAATACAAGCAACACCAATTTATAAAGGCTATATATATTCAAACGAAAAAAATGGTACAGCATATGAAACAACATATAAAACAACAGGACAAATAAGTGTTGTAAACAAAGATTTAGCAGATAATTTAACAATAAGCTTAGAAGATAATAAATATCAAACAGATAAAAAAGAAACAGAAACAAACACAGTAGTATATAAATCAACTACAATAAACGAGCAAGATTTTAGAAAATTATATGGACAAGATGGAAAAATAGAAATATATATTGGAGAAAACAAGTATGCAAGTGTAGAATATAGTGATGCAGATGAAAAAGGAAATAGAACTTACCAAACAACATATTATACTGAGCATGAACCAGAAAATAAACAAGCAGGAAAAATAGAATATTTAGAAAGAACAACGGGGATAACAATAAAAACAACAAAGCCAGTAGCAGAAGGAACAATGAACATATACCACGAAAAAGCAATAGCAGCAAGCAAAGATTATACAGAAGCAGTAAACAAAATAAAAAATATATTAGAAACAAATAATATAGAAGGAACTAAATTATACAAAACAGAAGAAGTAAAAAAAGATGAAAAAGGCGAAATAGTAAAAGACGAAGCAGGAAACGAAGTAAAAGAAACAAAAGAAGAAACAATAAAAAATATATTAACACAAACAAAAGGAACAATAGAATTAAAAGAACCATTAACACAAATGCAAGTAGACTTAGATAATAATAATTTATCTACACTAGCTAATAACAAAACAAAAATCACAATAAAATTAAACGATACAAATAGTACATGCAAACTATATGAAGCAGGAGAAATAAAAATAAAATTGCCTGAAAATATAACAAACGCAAAAATAGTAGGAGCAGAAGCTTTATATGAAAATGGAATAAAAATAACAAAGGCAAATATAAAAAACGGTTATATTATATTAACAGTAGAAGGAAGCCAAACAAGCTACGACACAGAAAATGTAAGTGGCGGAGTAAACATTATTATAGATGTAGAAATAGATATAGAAGATACAGTGCCAAGCCACACAGAAACAATGGAAGTAACATATGCAGATGCAAAAGTTACAAAAGATCTAAATATTGTTTCAAAATATGGTTTATTAATGTTATCTAAAACAACAGGATACGACGAAAACAAGAGCGTAACAACAATAATAGATGGAGACTTACACACAGTACAAATGTCACAAGATGCAGATGAAAAAACAGTAGAACAAACTATAGATATAGTAAATAACTATGGAAAAGATATATCAAGTATGCAATTAGTAGGAAGAATGGGCTATGTATCAAATGAAATAAAATCTACATTTGATGCAACATTAACAAAACCAGTAGAAGTAAGTAACAAAAATGCAAAAGTATATTATTCAGAAAATAAAAATGCAACATATACAGAAGAAGGATGGAAAGAAGAATTTACCAATACAGCAAAAGCATACAAAATAGTATTGCCAGAAGAAAAATTATTAGCAAAAGAAAAAGTTCAAATAAAAATAACAACAAGTATACAAGCAAAAGTAGGATATAATCAAGAAACATATTTAAGAACAGAAGCAAATTATGTAGTAAATGAACAAAATGGAAAAGATACTTCAACAATTGGAATGTTAACAGAGAAAAAACAAATAGTAGAACAAGAAGAAGTAAAACCAATAGAAAATAATAATAACCAAACAACTACAACAAACAAATTAGTACCAATAAACTTATCTGTAGAGCCAAAAGCTATACAAAGCCCAGTACACTCAGGACAAATAGTAACATATGTAATAAAAGTACAAAACACATCAAAACAAGATTTAAAAGATATAATTATAGAAGATGTTGTACCACAAAATGCTATTTATACATACATAGCAGAAAAAGATGGTGGACTATGTAATTATTTAGAAACAGAAAAAGATGAACAAAAGAAAAATATATTATGGAAAATTGCAAAATTAAAACCAGAAGAAACAAACCAAATAGAAGTAATGCTTACAATGGGAGCAGTATTAGAAGAGCAAGATATAATAAACAAAGTAAATTTAAAATATAATAATCAAATAATATCAGCAGAAAATAAATTAAAATTAAAACCAGCAGCAATAGAAGTAAACTTAAGAACTGATTCGGATGAAGTTATTCAAATGACTTACAAAGAATTAGAAGATGTAAATTATACAATTAAAGTAAAAAATACAACAGAACAAATTTTAAATAATATAGTAGTAGAATACAATATTCCAAAAAGTATAGTTTACACAGCAGGTGGAGTACCAGAAGAAGGAGAATTTGGAGAAAGTATAATTAAAGAAAGTCAAAATCTAGAAAATAACACATTCAAATATACAATAAATGCAATTAATCCTAATGAAGAAAAAGAAATATTAGTAAAAGGAAAAGTTGCAAAATTGCAAAATGGATACGAAGCAAATATATCTGGAATTGCAAAAGCTATTGTAGGAGGAGATGTTTACCAAACAAATATAAATACAATAACTACAAAACAATCTGCCTTTGAAATAACACAAACTTCAAATTTAGAAAGTAAACAAGTAATAAAAACAGGAGAAAAAGTAGAATATACAATAAAAGTAAAAAATGTTGGAATAGTGTCAAATGGTTTTGAAATAAAAGATGCAATACCAGCAGAAATAGAAGTTAAAGAATTAGAATATCAAACAGATGATGAAGAAAGTGTAAAAATTCCTACTTCAAAACAAGAAGTTAGTATATCAAATAGTTTAGAGCCAGGTGAAACTTTAACTTTAAAAATAACAGGAACAGTAAAAGAAAAAGAAGATAATAATAAATCAAATATAGTGTTTACAAATAATGTTGCAACCTTAGACTTAGGAGAGGAAACAAAAGAAAGTAATAAAACAGAAGTAAAGGTAGAACAAAAAACTTCAGAAGAAGTTAAAAAAGAAAATACAGTTCAAGAAGAAAACAAAGTAGAGCAAGACAAACAAACATATGCAATATCAGGAATTGCTTGGGTAGATTCAAATAAAGATGGAAAAATAGATGGAAATGAACAAAAATTAAAAGGAATACAAGCAAGTTTATTAAACATGTCAACAGGTAAAATATTAAAAGATGAAACTGGAAATACAATATATGCCACAACAGATGAGAATGGATACTATAAATTTGCAAACATAGAACCAGGAAAATATGTAGTAGTATACAATTTAGATACAACAAAATATTCTGCAACAGTATATCAAAAAGAAGGAGAAGATACTGAATTAACATCAAAAGTAATAATAAACACAGCAAAAATAGATAACGAAGAAAAGAAAGTAGGAAAAACAGATTATATAACAATAGAAACAAATAATGTAGAAAATATAAATGTAGGTTTAATAGAAAATCCAAAATTTGATATAAGCCTGAATAAAGAAGTAAGCAATGTAACAGTAATAGGAAATAAGGGCACAAAAACAAAAGAATACAAAAATACAGATAATGCAAAAGTAAAAGTAACAAAAACAGATTCAGATATCATAGTAAAATATAAATTTAAGGTAAAAAATGAAGGAACAACAGATGGATATGTAAATAACTTAGTAAATGATTTACCAGAAGGATTAGAATTTAGCTCAGAAATGAATCAAAACTGGTATAAAGCAGCAGACGGAAAACTATATACAACAGGATTAGCAGAAACAACAATAAAACCAGGAGAAGAAAAAGAAGTAGAATTAGTATTAACCAAAAAAGTAAACAATAAAGCAGGAGCAACAGTAGTAGATACAGCACAAGTAGAAAAAACAAGTAACCTACAAAATACAGAAGAAAGTAACAAAGAAAACAACACAGCTAAAACAACATTAAAAATAAAAACACAAAAAGTATCTCCATTAGTATTTGTAATAATAACAATAGTTGCAATAGCAATAATAGGAGCAGGAGCATACATAATTAAGAAAAAATATTTTGATAGAGAAAAAATATAAAATGGAAGGAGGGGATAAGATGAAGAAGAAAACCAATAAAATAATAATTAGTTTAATAATTGTATTTGTGGCATTTATATTAGGAACAGTATTTGGACAAGAAGTAAAAGCAGCAGACTATTCAATACCAATACATTATCATAATGGTAAAGAAAATTGGAAACTTAGTAGAGGTTATATAATAGCGGGAAATAATAAAAGAGAAAAAGTTAATCCGAATTCTCCTAATATAGGTATAACACAAGTAGGAAAAAATAGAGAAACAAATCTTGCTTATAAAAATATAGTTTCACAAAATAATATATTTTGTATTCAAAAGGGAAAAAGTTTATCTTATAGTGATAAATACAAAATATCCAGTGAGAAAAGAATACAAAGTAGCCAAAATCCATTACTTGCATATATACTTTGCAATGGCGGAAATTTTAATGGCATGAAAGGGTATACATGGTATTCTGATAATGAACAACAAAAAGCTATATGGAATTATATAAAAGTAAATAATGGAAATATTAATGGATATCAATCAGCAATAGGTGCATCATACAGTACAAATTTATATAATAATGCTCAAACTTATAATAATAGATATAAAGCATATTCCCCTAAATTAACATTAAAAGTGAATAATTCAAAAATACAAGCAAGTTATACTGGATTGATGGGAAATATGGAAAACAACGAATCCGTTCTAGTACTGGATGATGGTGAAGGACATAAAGAAACAAAGAAGGTTCATAATCAAGGTGGGACAATTACATTTAATACAACATACGATGCAAGTAAAACTTATACATGTAAGCTAACAACATATAGAAGTGACTATACTGCTATTTATTATATATTATGGTGTAATGGAAACCAAGATATATTAGCTGTATTACATGCTGATAAAACAACAAAGTCAAGTGAAGTAACTGCTAGAATAGAAAAAACCTCTATTGATGTGAATATTTCTATGCAAAAATATATTAGTGCTGTAAATGGGACTACAGTGAGTACATCAAGAGAAAATTGGCAAACATATAGAGGAGACCAAACATATATAATGCGAGATCCGGCTAGAAATATAAGTAAAAAATCTTCATATAAGAAAACTAATCCACAAGAAATAAATTTAGGAGATACTGTAACATATACAATAAAAGTTTATAATAATAATGAAATGGATTTATCAGGAATATCAATAGTGGATAGAATACCATATGCAAATGGAAGGTATTTAGTAGATATAAATAGCATAAGTATAAGGGATATAACTAATAATAGAAATATATCAACAAGACTTATACAAGAAACAGGAAGAGACTATAATGGATTACTACAAATAAATATAATGGACTTAAAAGCTAACAGTTATGTAGAAGTTAATATTAATATGACTTACAACCAAGACTATGCTAATTTAGAGAATATTGAAATTGAGAACACATCATGGATTGTTGATAAAGACATATTAAATAACATAACATCATATAGAACTGCAGATAGAGACTATGTTAGACTAAAAGCACCTATGATTTCATTACAAAAATATATAAGCAAAGTAGATGACAGTGTAATTAATAATAGAATAAATAAATATTCAAAATTAAATGATGATAATAATTGTATAAAGAACCCATCACGAAATGATGTATCCAATAAATCGTATAAATATAATGATCCGGTTTTAATTAGTGGATCAGAAAGAATAACATATACAATAACAGTTTATAATAATGGACAAGTAAGAGCCGATAATATAATGATTGCAGATATGGGACCTGGTTCTGCAGAAAGAGAAAGTGTCACGGCATCAGGAGGAATTAATATTGAAAGCAATGGTGAAGATGGAACATTATTAATAAGAAGATTGGAAGGCAACTCAAGTACAACTGTAACTATTGTATACAAGTTTAAAAATACATACGAAGCAGGTGAAATTATAGAGAATACTGCTAAGATAGTTTCAGTCAATGGTATGAATAATATAGATACAACTTATAGGTCAATGGATAGAGATTATGTAAAGATTAAGCCTAATAGTGTTAGTTTAGAAAAAACAATAGACCAAATACAAAGAAAAAATAAATTCGGTGAGTACAGAAATGTTAGTGCAGATATTTATATACCATCTGAGAAAGAAAAGAATTTGTCTACAGAGGATTATAAAAGAGTAAAAGAGCAAGCGGATTTTAATGAAGATGGAAAGATTGATAATAAAGATGCTAAATCAATTCTTATGTATGCTACAGGTCTAATAGGTGGTTCGGATTCTTTAAGAGAAGATACAAGTGATATCTTAAATGAAAAAATGAAAATATACAACAATATAACGAAGATAATTAATGAACATCAAGCTGGTGATCTTAATTTAGATGGAAAAATTAACTCTGCTGATGCATTAATGATATTACAATATGATATAAATTCAGAAAAAAGATATGTTGAAATTGGAGACAGAATAACCTATAATATTAAAATTACCAATACAGGAGAAGGAGATATATATGTATCAGAAATTTATGAGAATTTTAGTAATCTAAAGTATATTTCTGCTAGTGGAGTGAATAATATTGCAATAAATAATTGCGAAGATTTTACAACAAATGCATATATTGATGGTGATGTAAAATATAATAAGAAAGTAAGCTTTAGAAAAACTAAAATTAGATCAGGAGATTCAATTAATATAAAATTAACATTTGCTGTAGATGTTCCAATAGAAAAGACAGACGAATCTGATACTGTAATAAATAGGGCATATATAAAGGATATATACAACAATATGAATAATAAACTAGAAGATGCAGATGGAATAGAAAACAATTATGACAAAGTTATCCTACATACCAAAATTTATAGTGTAAAATTACAAAAATATATAACAAATGTGAATGGAAAAGAATTAGTTAATGATAAAAGTAAATCAGGCTATAATTGCAACAATGTGAATAGAACAGAAAAAACAAATGAAGAAAAAAAATTAGATAGAGTTCATGTAGAAAAAGGAGATAATATTACATTCACTATAAGAGTAACTAATAATGGAGATGATGCAATAAAATATGGAAAATTAAAACCACTAATAACAGATATACACTCTCAAAGTTTGATTTTTGAAAAATGTGAAGGTGGAAGTTATAATGTATCAAACAATAAGCTATCAGTAAACGAAATTATAGGTGTTGGAGAAACAGTAGAAATAAAACTAATATTTAGAGTTGATTCACCAACAGACAAGCAATATGAATTAGATAACCAAGCATCTGTTGGTAATAATGTAACAAATGTTAATGGAAGTGAAGTAAAAGACAAAGATGGCCCAGAAAATAATTCTGATGGTGATTATATAAGAACCAAAATATATAAAATTTCATTAGAAAAATATGTAACAGGGGTTTATACTGCAAGAAAAACAGGAAATAGTTTAAGTAATCAAGCAGGAGAGTTTTTTAACACTAGAAAAACTCAAAGAGCAGGACATCCTGAGTATAATAAAGATAATTTAAAACAAAACAATAAAGTATATGTGGAAGCAGGAGATATAGTAACATTTAATATTGTTTTAACAAATACAGGAACAGATAATGTAAATTACGGAACTGTTTATATAAAAGAAATAAAAGATGATTATACTAATGAAGTAAATAAATTTGGATTTAAAAATGCTAAATGTAGTATAGAAAGTGATACTGATGCTATAGTATCAAATCAGACTATTAATTTTAAAGAACAAATGGCAGTGCAAATAGGAACACCAAAGATATTGACAATAACTGCAGAGGTGAGTATAAATAAGATTTATACAAATAAATCAAACATATTACAAAATGAAGCGCAAATAGAAAATATTTATAATAGAAATAACATTGAAGTAAAAGATTCAGATGGAGAAAATAACAATAAAGATGCAGATTATTTATTGACTAAAACTTATGCAGTGAAATTGGAAAAGGTTGTGAATACTGTATATATAAATGGTGATCTCAAAAGACAACTAAAACCTAAGGATACAACAAAGAAAAATTTCAAAGAGGTTAGATCTGGAAGACCAGAACATTGCGATGATAATAATCCTGCCACAAATAGTGACTCAAAAGAAAAAGATCCTGTAACAGTAGTAACAAATGACATTGTAGAATACAGTATAATAATAACAAATGAAGCAATAAAATCAGTTGACCCAGAAAAGGAAAAAGAAGTCTGTAATAGTGCTATAAAAGTAGAAGAAATAATAGATACATTGCCTGATGGAGTAGAACTTATAGGGTATTTCAACGAAAATGGAGACAAAGTAAATACAAAATATTTTAAAGATATTCTTATAAAACCAGAAGAATCTAAAGAATTAAAAGTAAGAGTAAAAGTAACTGAAGATAAAATGTCATTAAGAATATTAAAAAATATTGCTGAAATAAAATCCAATTCACTAATAAACAGAAATGATAAATCTATACAAGACACAACAGAAAATAATAATAAAGATGCAGACTACATACAATTAAATTATAAGCATGATCCAAATCCAAATAATCCAGATGCAAATCCAGATCCAGGTAACAATGCATTCTTTGCTGGAACAGTATGGAATGATATGGCACCAGATAAGGAAAGTGAATATTATAACACCATAATGGATAATTCAGAAAGAAAATTATCTGGTATAAAGGTAGATCTTTATAGAAACTCATACAAAAAAGAAAATAATGAAATGGATTATACCCCAATAACAAAAACAATTGTGGCTACAACAATAACAGACGAAAACGGAAATTATTCATTTGGAGACCAAGATATACATCTAGAAAACCAACGAGAAAACTATATAAAAGGACCCAAAATATCAAATGAGGATAATAGATGGGCAGGATATTATGGTTATTATATTGTATTTACATATGATGGTATAACATATACATCAACAAATAACGGAATATATTTTGAAGACATATATAATTCTACAAAAGATTATACAAAAGACTCAAATGCATCAGAATATAATGTAAATGAAAGCGAAATTTCAGGATATACAACAAGAAAAGATTTTAATAGTAAATTTGCAACTATAAATAATTCTACAAAAATTCAAGATAAAGAAATTCAATATGATAGAGTAAACGAATCTGGATATATACCAGAATCAACATATAAATATGATCCAGAAATAATGTCTATGAAGTCATTAACAAAAGAAATAGATTTATCAACATTTATGGGAATGGGTACAGATAAATGTTTAGAACGCTCAAAATATATTGGATTAGGATTAAGAGGTAGAGACATATTTGATTTAGAGTTAACATCAGATGTTTCAAAAGTAGAAGTAACAGTTAATGGAGTAACAGGAACATATGATTATACTAACAAGATAGGAGTTAGAAGAGGTGATGTAAAAAAGAATTATTATGAGGATATGGCTAATAAATATATATCAGAGATGGGAGCAGAATATGTAGGAGAACTAAATGGTAAAGACGGACAAAAAGTAAGACAAACAGATTTAATAAAAGATAAGACAAACAGCAACTATGGGGATGAACAATTATTAAAATCAATACTTGTAACATATAAAATAAAAGTATCAAATGCATCAAAAACAGAAGGTGAAGCTACAAAAGTAATAAACTATTTTGATAAAAATTATAAAACTGATAATATTACAGTTACAAATGGTACTGTAGATAAAATTGACTCTTCTAATTCTAAGTATAATTCTATATTAATAAATGCTAATTCTAATGAAATAGACATAACCTATGAATTAAACAATGCAAAAGATTTATTGAAAGATTTAGGAGATAAAAAGTTAACAACCTATAATATGTCAGAAATATACGAATATACTACCACACAGTATGGAGATAAAGATGAAAGAACTTATACAAAAGGAATTTTAGATAAAGATTCAGCACCAGGAAGTGTGGAAACAGAAAAAGCTAGCTTAACAGGAAAAACTTTCTCAGAAGATACAACACTAGATTACTATTTTAAAGGTGAAAATTTAGATAAGTTAAAATACGAAGACGACACATATGCAACACCAACTTTATACTTTACAACTCCAGGTAGCATAAGAGTATTAAGTGGTACTGTATTTGAGGATTATACTGTTGTTACTGATGACAGGGTTAGAACTGGCGATGGTATACAAAATAGTATAGAACCGGGAATAGAAGGTGCAAAAGTACAGTTAATAGAAAAAACATCAAGTGGAGAAATAATAAGGTATGAAACTTTCACAAATTCTAGTGGAAAATTTACATTTAAAAATTATTTACCAGGAAATTATATTATGAAATATTTTTATGGGGACAACGAAAAAACATTCTATATAGGTTCTACAAATACTAAATCATATAATGGAGAAGATTTTAAATCAACTAATAACAGTACACTCGTGGAAGGGGCTACAGTTAATATACTTCCAATAAAAGATACAGGAATGCAATGGTATTCATGGAATGAAAAAGGAGTATCTACTGCAACGGATAATGCAGAGAAAAGACAAGAGGTTTCAGATAATGCTTGCGGCTTGAGTGATGACGAAATGATAAAATTAAACGATGTAAGAGATGGAATAATAAAACAGTCAAACAAAGATGAAACTTCAGAAGAAGTAAGAAATAAACTTTTGATGTATGCAAATACTCCAGATTTTACATTAACAGTTGAACAAAGTGTTAAAGGAAAACAAAATGATAAATTTACTGCATATGAAGTAGAACAGATGAATTTTGGTATCGCTGAAGTGCCGGTTACAACAATTGATTTACAAAAACATGTAAGTTTATTTAGTATAAAGGATTCTACAGGACAGATTGAAATAGCATCAGCGAAAATAGCAGATAATTATACAATAGGAATTAAATTAAATAATATAACAGATGAAAATAAAAGAAGAAAAGTGCAGGCAGTTTTAGGTAGTCTTTACACAGTACCATCATTGGAAGAGTGCAAAAAAACAACAGAAGAAAAAAATATTTCTAAAGAGCTTAATAAAACTAAAATGCAATCAATAAGAAAAGCATTAATACAATATTCTATTCCTAATATTGTAACAATTATTCCAAACTGGACAACAAAAGGAAATGTGTTACCAGGCGTTAAAGCTACTACTACAGTATTAGATGTTAGTATAGAAGATGCAAAATTACAGGGAGCAAAATTGCAAGTAACATATGATGTTTCAGCAGATATATATGCGGAAAAAGACTTTACTTTAGATTCAAAAGCATTAGAGCCATCAATAAAATATGTTGTAGACTTTGTTGATAACAATTTATCATATGCAAAGTCATTAACTGGAAACGATAAGTGGCAGGTAGCTCAATCTGATGCTCTATACTATGGAGATGGAGACGACAGCTATAGTTTAAGAAAATTGGATAAGTCAAATAAATATACAACAACTGTGTCAACCAAGAGCGATAACGATTTATTAAAAACAAAAGTTGGAACTACAGGAACTACACAAATAACTTTAGAGAGAATATTAACAGCACAAGATACGACTATACAAGATATTATAACAAGTTCTATAGATGCTTTTGAATATAAAAATGAGATAAGAATATTGCAATTAGGATATAATAACACAATAGATGAAACTAAAATAAAGAACAAAGATAGAATAAGAACACCAGAAAGATACATAATTGTACCAGGTAAACATCATGATTCAGCAACATCAGAAACAATTGCAATACATCCACCAACAGGTGATACAAGCACACATACAATGTATTACATAATAGGAGCAGCAGGTTTAGCAGTATTAGCAATAGGAGCATTTGGTATAAAGAAATTTGTATTAAAAGGAAAAAGCACAAAGAAATAAAATAAAGAATGAGGTTAGATTATTCTAACCTTATTTTTAACGGGCGGACGCAGGGTTCCGCCCCTACAATTTCCAAACACAAAATACAAAACACCAAATATAACACACCAAACACTAACATATAAATTTACAAAAAACTCTATGAATTATAGCTATTTTATGCTATAATATTAAATAGGGAGAAAAGATTATGAATCAAATTTTAGTTAGCGAAAAATTATATCTAACCCCAGAGCTAAAACGAAAAAAGAAATTATATAAGTGTAATTTTATAATTTCAATTTTATGCGTTATAGCTCTATTTGGCTATTATATATATGGAGAATATGATAGAGAATCTTCAGATAAATCTCAAGAGATTTTATCTCAAATTCAAGTAAAAGAAGAAAATACAACAGCAAATAACAATGCAATACAAGATTCTACAATTAAATTACAAGATGATGTATTGGTGGTAGTATTAGATGATACAAAAGATCCAAATACAAAAGTAAATTTACAAGAGCTAATTAATGCAAATAGAAGTGCTAAATTAGATTCAAAAATATATAAAACAGATGCTGGAGCAGAATATAGTACAGTTGCTGTAATTAATATACCTTCTATTAATATTACATATCCTATTATTTATAGTAATGACACTAGTGCAAAAACAATGGAAGATTTATTAAAAATTTCAGTTGTTAAATATTGGGGACCAGAGGCAAATAAACCAGGAAATTTTTGTATTGTAGGTCATAATTATCATAATAAAAGGTTTTTTAGTAAAGTTTCTAATTTAACAAATGGTGATACAATTTATGTAACAGATAGAACAAATACTACTTTAGAATATAAAGTTTATGCGAATTATGTAGTAGAACCTGAGAATTTAAAATGTACTAGTCAATTAACAAACGGACAAACTGATATTACATTAATTACATGTACACAAACAGGAAAACAAAGAACTATTATAAAAGCAAGAGCAGTTAATGCAAAATAAATGACACAAAAAACATCCTTTGTGAATACTATTAAGCAGAGGTGTTATAATATGAAAGATATAATTTTTAAAGGTGTTGGTACTGCTATTGCTACTCCATTTGATGAATATGATAATATTAATTTTGATGAGTTTAAAAAATTAGTAGAATTTCAAATAGAAAATGGAGTAAATGCAATTATTGTTTGTGGAACAACAGGAGAAGCTTCTACCATGTCACAAGAAGAAAAACAAGAATTAATAAAGTATTGTGTGAAGGTGGTTAATAAGAGAATACCTGTTATTGCTGGCATAGGAAGCAACAATACAAAAGCTGTTGTTGAAAACGAGAAGTTTGCACAAAGAGTTGGTGTAGATGGCCTTCTTGCGGTTACACCATATTATAATAAAACTACTCAAGATGGATTAATCGCACATTATAAATTAATTGCTGAAAATACAGATTTACCAATTATTTTATATAATGTACCAAGTAGAACTGGTGTTAATATATTACCAGAAACTTATTTTGAATTATCTAAAATAAAAAATATAGTAGCAACCAAAGAGGCTAATGGAGATGTTAGCAGTATTATTAAAACAAAATATTTATGTGGAGATAATTTGAATATATATTCTGGAAATGATGATCAAATATTACCTGTGTTATCAGTTGGCGGAATTGGAGTTATTTCAGTTTTGTCTAATATATTTCCTAAATATACATCAAATATGATAAATAATTATTTTAATAATAACACACAAACAGCAACAAAAATGCAAATTGAAGCAATTAAACTTATAAATTTATTATTTAAAGAAGTTAATCCTATTCCAGTTAAGGCTGCTTTAAATATAATGGGATTTAATTTTGGAAAACCAAGAATGCCACTAATAGAGTGTAGTGAAAAATTGAAGAATGAACTAAAGGAAATTTTAAATTAAATAATAATAGATATGCGGGCGGACACAGGGTTCCGCCCGTAGCTACGAGAAAATGATATATAAATTTTATTTAGAATATACAAATTCTTGATATTTATTGAAATCTATTGTATAATAAACAATAGATATTTTAAGCGACTATGTCGCTTTATTTTTAGGAGAGAGTTTATGTTTGAAAAATTAGAGGCAGTAGAAAAAAGATACGAAGAATTAACTAAAATTATTTCCGATCCAGAGGTTATCGGAAATCAAGCCGAATGGCAAAAGGCAATAAAAGAACATGCTAGCATTGAAGATGTTGTAATGAAATTTAGAGAGTATAAAAAAGTTAAGCAAGCAATGGCAGATGCAGAAGAACTAATGCAAGATCCAGATATGAAAGATTTAGCAGAAGAAGAATATTATTCATCAAAGGAAAAATTGCCTACTATAGAAGAAGAATTAAAAGTATTATTAATTCCAAAGGATCCTGATGATGATAGAAACATTATATGCGAAATAAGAGGTGGAGCAGGTGGAGAAGAAGCTGCTTTATTTGCTGGTACGCTTTTTAGAATGTATTCTATGTATGCAGAGAAAAAACATTGGAAATTAGAAATTTTAAACGAAAATGAAACAGGACTTGGAGGATATAAAGAAATTTCTTTTATGATTTCTGGTAAAGGTGTTTATAGTAGATTAAAGTTTGAAAGTGGAGTTCATAGAGTTCAAAGAGTTCCAGATACAGAAAGTAGTGGTAGAATTCATACTTCTACAGCAACTGTAGCCGTTTTACCTGTAGTAGAAGATGTAGAAATAGAAATTAATCCAGCAGATATAAAAATGGAAGTTTATAGAGCTTCTGGAGCAGGAGGACAGCATGTTAATAAAACTTCGTCAGCAGTTAGATTAATACATGTTCCAACTGGAATGGTAGCAGAGTGCCAAACAGAAAGATCACAAGTGCAAAATAGAGAATATGCAATGAGATTATTAAAATCTAGATTATATGAAAAAGAAAAAGCAGAACAAGATGCTAAACTTGCAAATGAGAGAAAGTCTCAAGTTGGAAGTGGAGATAGAAGTGAAAAAATTAGAACTTATAATTATCCTCAAGGAAGAATTACAGATCACAGAATAGGAATGAGTATATTCCAATTTGAAAACTTCTTAAATGGTGATTTAGATGAATTAATAGATTCATTAATAGCAGCAGATAGAGCAGAAAGACTAAAAGGAGAAGAATAAAAAATAGAAAACTATCATAAGCAGGCATACAATAGTCTGCTTATTTTTTATGCATAACAATATGAAAACCTCATAAATTTATACAGAGGTATAGATTATGAATTATTTATTAAAAACTACATTGATAGGATTATTCTTTGGTACATTTGGTACAACAATCGGAGGTATTATAGGAGCTTCCATAAAAACCACATCAAATAAATTTTTGAGTTTTATTCTTTCTTTTGCATCTGGACTTATGCTTTCTATTGTATGTTTTGACTTAATACCAGAAAGTATGCAAATAACTAATATATTAAATACTGTAATCGGAGTAATTTTGGGTGTAGTATGTATGATATTATGCGATATGTTAGTAGAAAAATTATTTAGAAAAAAAGATATAGAATTTAAAAATAAAAGTACAAAAAATAACCTATTAAGAACTGGAATAGTAGTAAGTATAGGTTTGGCACTACATAATTTGCCAGAGGGGTTGGCAATAGGCTCTAGTTTTGAAGCTTCTATAAAATTAGGGTATTCATTAGCATTAGCAATATGTTTACATGATATACCAGAAGGTATATCAATGGGGGTACCAATGAAAAACGGAGGGATGAAAAAGTCTAAGATTATATTTTATGTTTTTATGTCTGGTGTTACAACAGGAATAGGAGCGTTTTTAGGAGCTTTAATTGGTGGAATATCAGATATTGTAATAGCAATGTGCTTAGCTTTTGCAGGTGGAGCTATGCTTTATATTGTTTCTGGTGAATTAATTCCGGAATCAAATGAACTATATAAGGGAAAATTTCCTGTTTTAGGAAATATAATTGGTTTTATTATAGGAATGTTTGCTACAATGTTATAAAAGAACTTTACAAAAAGTCAATATATTTTTAAACAAATGTTTGAAATATATTGACTTAGTTTTTTATATAAGTTATAATTCTTTCATAAATAAAATTAACAAAATAAGACTAAGTTATAGTGACATTTCCTTTACAGCGTAAGCAAAAATTTAAAAAAAAGGAGTGTCACTATACATTAGAATAGAAGAGGTAACAAATGAAAGATATTTTAAATGGACTAAATAATAAACAATACGAAGCAGTAATAAATACCGATGGACCATGCCTAGTAATAGCAGGGGCAGGTAGTGGCAAAACCAAAGTATTAACACATAAAATAGCATATTTATTAAATGAAAAAAATATAAAACCATGGAATATATTAGCTATTACATTTACAAATAAAGCAGCAAATGAAATGAAATCAAGGGTAGAAATGCTTGTTGGAGAAGCTGCAAAAGATATGTGGATTGGAACTTTCCATTCTATATGTGTAAAAATTTTAAGGAATTTTATAGATAGAATAGGATATGATAAAAGCTTTATCATTTTTGATACATCAGACCAAAGAACTCTTATTAAAGAGTGCCTAAAATCTCTAGAAATAGATGACAAAATGTTTACAGATAGAGCTGTTCTTTCAGAAATTTCAAATGCTAAAAACGAAATGCTAGAGCCAATTCCATATGCTTTAAGAGCAGGAGGAGATTATAGAAAAGAGAAAATTGCTAAAGTGTATACAATGTATCAACAAAAATTAAAAGAAAATAATGCAGTAGATTTTGACGATATAATAAACTTAACAATTAAAATCTTGTCAGAAAATCCAGATGTTTTAGAATATTACAATAATAAATTTACATATATTTTGGTAGACGAATACCAAGATACAAATAAATCACAATTTACGCTTGTAACAATGCTTGCAGCTAAATATGGAAATATCACAGTTGTAGGAGATAATGACCAACGGAATATATAGTTTTAGAGGTGCAGATATATCAAATATATTAAACTTTGAAAAAGATTTTCCAGGAACGAAGATTATAAAGCTAGAACAAAACTACAGATGTACGGGAAATATACTAAATGCTGCAAACGCAGTTATAAAAAATAATGTTGTTAAGTATGAGAAAAAACTTTGGACGGAAAATGACAAAGGTGAGCTACCAAATGTATTTTGCGGAGATACAGAATATGATGAAGCTTCTTACATAGTAGAGCAAATAAATAGGTTAAGAAGAGAAGAATACTTTAAATATGCAGATTTTGCTGTACTTTATAGAATGAATGCTCAATCAAGAGCAATAGAAGATATTTTAAGAAGAGAAGATATACCATATAAAATTATAGGCGGACTAAAATTCTATGAGAGAAAAGAAATAAAAGATATTATTGCATACTTGAGATTAATATATAATCCATCAGATAATTTAAGTTTAAAAAGAATAATTAATGAACCTAAAAGAGGTGTAGGTAAAACAAGCATAGATAATATATCTAAGCTTTCAGAAGCAAGCAATGTTTCTATGTATGAAATAATAAAAAATGCAGCAGATTTTGGACTAAATAGAGTGTTTGTAAATACTAGAGAATTTATAGACCAAATGGAATATCTAATTTCTAGAAAAGAAGATTTAAAGATTTCAGAGCTTATAAAAGAAACATTAAATAAAACCGGTTATACAAAAGCATTAGAAAATGAAAATACAGTAGAAGCTGAAACTAGAATACAAAACTTAGAAGAATTTTTAACTGTTGCAATGGAATTTGAAGAAGAGAGTGCTGAAAATTCGTTAGGAGAATTCTTAGAGGGAATAACATTATCAAGCGATATAGATGGAATGGAAGATGATGAAGATTCTGTTACATTAATGACTTTACATAGTGCTAAAGGGCTTGAATTTCCTGCAGTATTCTTAGTTGGTATGGAAGAAGGAATTTTTCCGGGGTATAAATCAATAGGAGAACCAAAAGAATTAGAAGAAGAAAGAAGACTTTGTTATGTTGGAATTACTAGAGCTAAACAATATTTATTCTTAACATGTGCAAAACAAAGAACTATATTTGGCTCAACAACTTATAATGCAGCATCAAGATTTATAGAAGAAATACCTAAAGAATATTTACAAGGTTATGAAGAAACTTTTAAAAATGAGCAATCATATTCTGAAAAGGCATATAATTGGGAGTATGGAAAATCATCAAAAGTAACAACCTATAAAATCAACAGTAATGAAAATAGTATTGGAACGAAAAAGGTAACTACATCTGGATATAGTTTTAAAACTCCAGAGAGTTTCTTATCTAATCTGAATAAAAAATCAGAAAACACTGTAGACTTATCAAAATATAAAGCTGGAGTAAGAATATTTCATAAAAAATTTGGAGAGGGCATAATAAATTATGTTGAAGAAGAAGGCGATGATTTAAAGGTTGATATAAATTTTGACAAGGTAGGGCATAAAAGGTTAATGGCTAAATTTGCTAATTTAGAAATCATAGAATAAAAATTTTTCAAACTAAAAAGGTATAAATAAAAATAAATTATTTCATAATATAATTAAATATTATGAAAGGGTGATAAAAATGGCAGATTTAACGCAAATAGAATTACAAAATTTAAGGCATCTAATAGGAGCAAGTGAAACATCATACCAAAAGTTTAATAGTTATGCTGAAGACTGTGTAGACCCACAAATAAAACAATTATTTACCAAGTCTGCACAAGATTCATTAAATATTAAACAAAAATTAATGACATTTTTAAGCGAATAATAAGGAGGATGCTAAAATGGATGAAAAAACAATGGTGAATGATGTTTTAAGTGAAATAAAATCAGAGCTTTCTATTTACGAAAATGTTATAACAGAAACAGAGAATATGCAGTTAAGGCAAATATTTCAGCAAATAAGAAATAATGGTGAAGCTTTTCAGTATGAGTTGTTTAAAATAGCAGAAACAAAGGGTTATTATAAACCAGCTGGAAAAGCTACGGTTACAGAAATTAGCACAGTAAAAGATGAATTAGAAAATGTATAAAAAATTTAAAATACTCTTGAATAATTTTAAAAACTATTATAAAATAATGTCATAAAAATGTAACAAAAGGAAGTGCATTAAAATTACAAGGGTATTAAAAAAAGTATATGTATATATAAGAAGTACGCTAAAACTTGTTTCCCTAGTAGCTTTAGGATTAGTCCTAATTGGTGCAATACTTGTTCTTGTTTATAAACCAATCTATAAAGTAACATTAGATGGCGAAAAAATAGGATATTGTGAAAACAAAAATGCTTTGCAAGATAAAATAAATTCATATATGGAAAAAGGTGAAGAGGGAGAAGAAAATGTAGCCTTTGTTCAAATAGATGAATTACCACAATATAGCATGTGTTTATTAAAAAAAGGTATTGTAACTAATGACGAAGAAATATATGATACAGTTAAGGAAACAGGGGTTACATATTATAGATATTATGCTATATCAGAAGATGATGAAGAAAAAACATATTTAGCATCTTTTGGAGAAGCAGAAGATGCTATTGATACATTAAAAGATAAAGAAAGTACAAATGCATCTGATTTAACAATAGTAGAAAAATATGAAACAGAATTACCAGAGCTAACAACAACTTCTGATGCAGTATCTGATTTATATAAAGCAAAAAAGAAAACAAAAACTGTTGCAAGTTTTTCAGGTTCAAATTATTCAAGTGCAGGAGCAGGAAAAGTTAGTACAAGTAGAGGGCTTAATAACGAAAGAGTTAATTTAGGAATGTCTTTAACAAGACCAATTTCAGGAGTACTAACATCTAGGTATGGATATAGATGGGGAAGAACCCATACAGGTATTGATATAGGAGCACCTACAGGCACAGCAATAAAGGCTGCAGCTTCAGGAACAGTTACTTTTTCTGGATGGAAAGGTTCTCTAGGGAAACTAGTTGTTATCACTCACGAAAATGGAATTCAAACATATTATGGACATTGTAGCCAACTAATAGCATCTGCAGGAGATAAAGTTTCAGTAGGACAAGTTATAGCAAAAGTTGGTTCAACAGGTAGATCAACAGGTTCTCATTTACATTTTGAAATAAGAATAAAAGGAGCATCTATTAACCCACAAAGTTATATAGGATATTAAAAGGACAAATTCTTAAGAATTTGTTCTTTTAATGTTATAGGAAATTTCTAATTTCCTATTATTAAAAAGTATTTGACAAATTTGTAAATTAAGATATAATAAAGTTACATTAAAACAAAGGAGTGATTTTTATGAATATAAAAATATTAGGAAAAGATTTAACTGCTACAGAGGCTATTAAAGATTATGTAGAAAAAAAATTAGAAAGAATTGAAAAATATTTCGAAGGTGAAGAAATAGATGTTTCTGTTACAATAAAAAGCGAAAAAAATGCACAAATTGCAGAAATGTATGTAAGTGTAAAAACATATAATTTAAAAGCTGTTACAGAAACAAAAGACTTATATGCATCTATAGATAAAGATATAGATATACTAGAAGGACAAATTAGAAAATTAAAAACAAAAAAAGAAAGAATGAATAAAGAAGAATCTATAAGACTAAAAGAAGCAAATACAGGAGTAAGCCAAACAGTTATTGAAAAAGAAGTTATAAAAGAATTATATTATGATATAAAACCAATTTCAGTAGAAGATGCAAAATTAAAACTAGAAGAAAAAGTTGGAAATATATTCTTAACATTCGTAAATATAGATACAGGAAAAGTAAATGTACTATTTAAATTAAAAGATTCAAACAACTATGGAATTATAGAACCAGAAGCTTAAAATTAATGAAAAGATTCAAAAAAATAATATAAGGAGGGCGGACACAGGGTTCCGCCCATACAAAAATGAATAATTAATATTTAAAGATGAATATTAATAAATAAATTTACGAAAGAAAGGAAAAAAGTAAAATGAATAAGATTGTACGCAAAGATACTCAAAGCGGAATAACATTATTGGCATTAATAATTACAATAATAGTTTTATTAATATTAGCGGTAGTATCAATAAGATTAGTAACAAACCATAATGTAATAAAATATTCAAAAGATGCAACTAATAATTATTCTTCAGAGGAAGAAATTGAAAAAATAAAATTAGGTTTAGCAGCAAGAAGAATGGCAGCTGTAGGTAACCAAAATGCCGAATTAAAAGTAGATGAGGCAAATGTAACAGGAAGTGAAACTACAGGTTGGGAAGTAAGCTTTATAAAATCAGGTAATATATATTCAGTAGACGCAAATGGAAATATAAATAAAAAATCAGGTGGATCTTCAACAAATCCAGGAGAAGATACATCAAGACAAGCACAAATGACAATTAATGTAGGCGATACAATACCAAGTGGATGTTATTTTGTATCAAATGTACATTATGTAAGAAATGAAGAGACAGGTGATAAATATTCAACATGTGATATTTATGCAGAATCAGAAAACGAGTTTAACAAGTGTTCTGTAGAAAAAGAATCAACACAATCAACATACAAAGGAGCTAATATGCCATCAACTGTTATGGAAGAAGAGTATTTGGTTGATACTATTAGTGGTATACAGTATTCTGCTAGAAGGGGTAATAATAACACAATTGAAGGTTGGCAAATACTAACAATGGACGGTATGGAACCTAAAAATATAAAGAGCGTTTTTGTAAAAATAGGTAATTATAATCTTACAGATTTGTGTGAGGCACTAAGAGAATCAAGTATTACAGATGCATCAAAAATGGAAATACCAAATACAGTTACATATATGGATTTATGTTTCTTAAATTGTGCTAGTTTAGAGAAGGCTCCTAAAATACCAACTTCAATACAATATATTGATCAATGCTTTAAAGGTTGTACAAAATTAAAAGAAGCAACATATTTAGGAACATTAGAACAATTTAAACAGATAGATGGATATGCTACTTGTGGAGATGCTGGCTTAATTATTCATTGTACAAATGGAGATTATACAGTTCAATAATAAATATTTTAAAAATTATTTAAGAGGTTAGATTTTTAAATCTAATCTCTTTTTTTGTATAGAAAACTAAAAATTGGAAAAAAATAATTAAAAAACTGTAGGAAGTGAATTAGTTTGAATAAAAAAAGATTTTTAAATATTAAAGGTGCTTTACTTGACGAAAAACAACTAGAAATATACCTAGAAAAAATAGCATCTGAGCATAATCTACAAAAAAAGTCTAATAAAGATACTTATCCAATTTATAGATTAGATGATAACTTTAATTATATAACCAAAACATATGAACTTTTAAATTCTAATTTAAAAGAAAAAATAAATATACATCCTGCTGGTGAATGGCTATTAGACAACTATTATGTAATTGATGAAACTTATAAAACTATAAAAAAAGAACTTACATTAAAAAAATATACTAATTATATTGGAATTGCAAATGGAATATATAAAGGATTTTCAAGAATTTATGTATTGGCTTCAGAAATAGTGGCATGTACAGAAGGAAAAATAGATACAAACTCAATAAAAAATTTATTAAAAGCATATCAAACAAAAAAGACATTAAATATGGAAGAAATATGGAGTATAAGTTTATTTTTAGATATTGCTCTAATAGAAAAAATAAGAAATGTATGTGAAAACATTTATTGTTCTCAATTACAGAAATATAAAGTTGAAAGTATGATAGAAAGATTAGTAGAAAATATTTCTGAGAACAATCAATTTTTTAAAAAGAATATAAAAGATGCAAACATAGAAGAATATTCTTCAAAAGAAACATTTATAGAGTATTTATCTTATAGATTAAGATTATATGGAAAAAAAGGCTTACCATACTTAAAAATTTTAGAAGAACAAGTGGCTAAAATAGGAACTACAGTACCAGAAGTTATAAAAAAAGAGCATTTTGATATAGCTTTAAATAAAGTATATATAGGAAATTGTATTACAAGTATAAAAGATATACAAAGACTTAACTTTATAGAAATATTTGAAGAAATTAATGGTGTAGAAAATATTTTAAAACAAGATCCTATAGATGTGTATGAAAAAATGGATCATACAACAAAGAATTATTACAGAAATGAAATTAAAAAA
>ULNE01023198.1_pt1 | contig 23784 bp, 39 predicted proteins | sample 1951831 | NCBI WGS metagenome assembly ULNE01 (sample SAMEA4835568, study PRJEB28245) | human gut metagenome | biome: gut microbiome; material: fecal sample | place: Denmark | collected 2008 | reverse complement strand
GCGAATGGTTTCGCTTGGAGGAGCGTTGGTTTCTTTCGGTAACAGCGCATCCGGAGTCAATCGAGACGACGTGAACAATGCCATCGTGTCTTTAAGCATGCTCAGTGAACTGGAGACGACGCTCAAGAATCATGGCGGTATTTTTGAGACTGTTACAGGTATTTCCAGTCTCGATACCTTTTCAGTTTCCGTGGCTGATATCGGCGGCGGTCTTGCTGCTTTTGCCGAAAAAACCAGCGGTATTGATTCAAACAAGGTAGCAAATGCCATCGGTTCACTTCGGTTGCTGAGCACGCTTGAGTGGGGGCTCCGTAATCACGGGAGCCTGTTCGGCTTTTTCACAGGCGATTCTTCGCTTACCAGCTTTGCAACTGGTGTTAATGCCATAGGCGAAGGTCTTTACAATTTCTCCGAAAAAACGAAGAATGTCGATTCGGGGAAGGTAACATCCGCAGCAAATGCGCTTTCAATCTTTGCAGCCATTGATCGAGGACTCACCAATCACGGAGGCGTTCTGGCATGGTTTACGGGCGATCAAAATCTCTCTGATCTTGGTAATAACCTTGAACCGCTCGGAACAGGCCTTGCGGCTTTCTGTAAAGCGCTCGACGGCGTAAAGAACACAACTGTTGCTTCCCAGGCGGCGACAATCCTGCAAAAGCTGGCCGTCGCTGACACCAACTTGAATCTTGCTGGTAACGTGCTTCAGCTTCAAACATTCGCAAACAGTCTTCATGACGGTAAAGGCGGAGGTATTGGCGAAAAGCTTAAACTATTCTCTGATGATCTCGCGGGGTTCGATTCCGGAATCGTTGGATCTGCTACAAATGCTTTGAAGGATCTTTCGCTGGTCGATTCCAATTCGCTTGAATCGCTCGGAAAGAAATTCAAAGATGGGATCTTTACGTCCAGCGTTATGACAAGTATTACAACGGGGATTACTTCTTTGGTTTCTTCCATGACAACTGAACTGCGAAACTACTATACGGATTTACATTCGGCAGGCGAATATCTTGACATGGGGTTGGCCAATGGCATTCTTAGTGGAGACTGGCGTGTGGCAAATGCTGCCAGATATGTTGCTTCCGTTGCCGTCAAAGCTTCACGGCAAACTTTGGCGATCAACAGTCCTTCCCGAATTGGCGCGGAACTCGGCATGTATTGGGATATGGGCATGGCTAACGGTTTGAACCATTATGCCAATCTTGTCAGCGATGCTGCGAGAGAGTCCAGTCAGAATGCCGTCGATACTGCTAAGGAAATCGTTGCCAAAGTCAGTGAAGTTATGTCTTCAGATATGAGTCTTGCGCCAACGATCACGCCTGTGCTCGATGCAAGCAATATTCAGTCCGGAATCGGTGGAATCAACAGCCTTTTCGGAGGCAGAGCGATTACGCTTAATGGCGTTAATACAGTTCGACTTGCTGATCGGACCGAGCAGTCCATTCCGAATCAAAATGGAAGTGACTATACATCCATCGTGAACGCGATTGGCAACGTGAATAATCAGATTGAAGAACTGGGCCAAAGAATTGCGAGGATGCAGGTTGTACTCGACAGCGGAGCGCTCGTGGGTCAAATCGCTGGTGATATAGACAAAACTTTGGGAGAAAGAACGATTATGAAAGGAAGGGGTAACTGATGTACGTAAGTCAATACGATGGAGAACACTCGGTTATCTTCGGGAATAAGGATAGCTGGAAAGATTGGCACCTTATTCCCGCTTCCCGCCCCGTTTTTAATCCACCGGAAGTGAAGACAAACTTCATCGATATACCCGGAATGAATGGCGGAATCGACATTTCAGAAATTCTTTCCGGGTATCCTCTTTTTAAAAATCGAAACGGTTCCTTTGAATTTGTGGTTGACCCGGACTGGAAGAACTGGGCTACGGTTTATTCCGAGATATCGAATTATCTGCATGGGCAGTTCTTACGGGCGATTCTTACGGATGACCCCACCTATTTCTACGAAGGGCGTTTCTCAGTTGATGCATGGAAGTCTTCGGAAAAGCATTCTTCTATAGTAATCAACTACGACGTTGATCCGTACAAGTATAATGTCATCGGAACATTGGATGAATGGATTTGGGACACGTTCAATTTTGAAACGGGCATTATCCAGAACTACAAGCTCATTCAAATCAACGGCACGTATACGTTTACGATCGTTGGTGAGCAAGCCCGTATTTCGCCCATCTTTACGGCGACTTCGGATATGACTGCGGTGTTCAATGGATCGACTTTCCCCATCAAGAAGGGGACGCATAAGATCTATGGCATCACATTCGGAAGCGGAGAAAACAGAATTACGATTTCCGGAAGTGGAACGCTCAGCATCGATTACAGAGGAGGTAGTTTGTAATGAATTATCGACTCTATGCCAATGACGAGCTCATTTTCGCTAGCGATTGGGCTGATCCAGAGTATCAACTGATCAGTCCGATCATCAAAATGGAAGCCAACAAGGCCGGAAGTGTTGAATTTACCATACTTCCAAGGCATCCATTTTACGATACGCTTTCGATCATGAAGACGCGGATTGACGTATATCGTGATGAAGAGCTGATTTTTTCAAGCCGTGTTCTAAGCAATGATACCGATACGTATAAGCAGCGCAAGGTTTATTGTGAAGGAGCGCTTGCCTATTTGGTCGATTCTATTTTTGGTCCATCAAAAGGGACGAGAACCGCTGAGGAGCATTTTCGGCTTCTCGTTGATTCTCACAATACTCAAGTCGAAGATACGAAAAAGTTCACAGTCGGCAGTATTGAGATTGACGAGAAGACCGAGTCGCATATCTTTGGCGAAGACAATTATCGAGAAACATTCTCCGCAATTCAGTCTGACTTGATCGACTCCTTTGGCGGATATTTGCGAATTCGATACGAAAATGGAATTCGATACATCGACTATTTGAAGTCCTACAACACAACGTCTTCACAAACGATCGAATTTGGACAGAACCTGATTGATCTGATGAACAAGCAGACAGGAGAAGATCTGTTCACAGTTTTACTTCCGATCGGAAAAGACAAGCTTACGATTGAAGCTGCGGGAGATCCTCAAAAATACACGCATAACGGGAAGTATCTTGAAAATGCAGAAGCGATTGCTAGCTATGGACGAATTTTAAAGACTGAAGATTTCGGTGACATTACAGATGCGGGAACTTTGATGGAAAAAGCCGAGAAGTACATGACCGATAACTATAAAGGCATCCCTCCCGAATTGAGCATCAAAGCAATCGACCTGCATCAATTCTATCCGACGGTTCGGCCATTTAATCTGGGTGATTCCATTACAGTAAAATCTCCCATTCATGGTGTCGAGAGGGTCTTGATCTGCACTGCAATCGAGATCAACATCAAAGACCCTTCCAAAACCCAATATACGTTGACTGATCCGAACCAGATCACACTTCGGAAAGATCGAACACTCACTGGCAGCAGCGCAAGCACATCCTCAACAGCGAGCTCTGCAAAGAGAGGCGGCGCAGGTGGTGCTGCGGCGGCAAGTTTGCTTGAGAAGTTCATCACTGAGGTGAACGGCGTTCTTACGATCAAGGACAAGGTGATCAATCTCGAAAGTCTGCCGGGAGGCACGCTTGGGCAAATCACTGCCGCTTTAACGGTTGGCGACGGCAAGATTATTGAGAACGTTCATAACAAATTGAGCACGCTGTCTTCGACGATTACACAGATGGAAGGATCTCTAACATCTGAGATCAAGAACACCAAAGAAGGTCTGGAGTCTAAAATCTCTCAGACAGACCGTTCCATTCGAGCCGACGTGTCCGACGAAATTAACGATGTTCGTGGAAGCATCGAGCTGTCAATTAAAGATATTGACGGCTTGAAGAAAAGTGTTCTCGATATTGATACGGACATCACCAATATCAACAGTGAGATCACCAATATTGAAAATCTTTATGCTAAAAAAGCATATGTGGACAGTCTCGTCACTTCAAGCGCGATTATCAAATTGCTTGATGGCGGCTATGTCAAGACGGCTGCTCTCACCACGAACAGTGCGGACATTGGATATTTGGAAGTCAAAACGATGACCTTTGGCGGCAGTACAGTAACAAAAGATCAAGTCAAAGTCGTAACCGATTTTACGCAGGCGTCAACTTATGGAATTCATCTTGAAGGTGACAAGTATGTTACGTTTCTTCGAACGAGTGAGGCATTTGTCCCAACGACATACACGCCAGCTTATGGAGACACAATCACCTTCACCTAAATTCTAGGCGCGGACCTGTTGAATTGCGGGGAACTCCTTAGAGCCTTATCAGCTACAGCATGAGGATGAAATAAGCCTGAGTGCGAATGCCCTAAAAATCGATAAGGATTGGACAATCGGCGCAGCTAAGACCCGAACAGGGTAATGTTCAGAGACTATCCCCGGCGGGGGAGTAGGCTTCGGCCAAAGCGGCAGGCCTGAGAAAATTCAAAATGGAAGTATTTTCTTGGTGAGATAGTCCTCGCCACACCGAAAGGTATGGCACATAGAGCAATCGAAGGTTACGATAAACTGCCGACCCTATATACCAATTACATCGCGTCGTCCATCACGGATATGAATGGGACTGGATACACGCCATCTCAGGTTTGGATGGACTATACTGCGTCCAGTCTTATTGACGCCAATGGCGTAAATTCTGCTGGTGCTGACGTGTTCAAGGGCGGAGAATGGAGAGACGTAATCGGTACAGAGCATACCAGCGCAACTCGATACATGGGAAATGGCTCATCCGGTACGCTCCAAACAAAAGAATATCAAATGGTATACTATCACTCTTCTTCGAATGGAACTTATGGAAAATATGCAAGTAATACGCTGCACTATCGCAAAAACGGAAGTACAAGTGTTACTGGCAAAGGAGAATCAGTTGAAGCGATAGACTATAACGGGACTCTGTATGAAAAAGGGGCGGCTAGTGTTCGTGCATGCGGGCCGAAGGTGACGTATAAAGCATCGAGCGCTAGTCCAAGGCTGTATACGGCATCGGGCGCTACTGTTGTAACATTGAAAAAAGCAGAACTTTCTACTGCAACCGCAACCGTTCTAAAAATCTGAAAGGGAGTAGAACTATGAAAGTCTATATTTCTTTGCCCATGGCGGATAAGACACAAGAGCAAATCAAAAAAGATCGAGAACTGGCTATCTATGTAGTTCGACTTTATTATCCCGATTGCGAAATTCTAGATACATTCTTCGAAGACTACGATGCTAATAAGTATACGCCGCTGGAATATATGACGAAATGCACGGCATTGATGGCGCAAGCTGATCTGTGTTTCTTCGCACCAGGTTACTGTCAATCCGCAGGATGCTGCCTTGAGGATCACTTGGCTCAGGTTTACGGTGTCAAACGACTTTACTTGGATTATGGCCTTGACGGAATCGGTGACAATACAGATCCTTATCAGTTTGTGTATCAACCAGTTGCTATCTTGAGGGAGAACTGATATGCAAGTCGAAAAAAATGATATTCTGAAAGTCATTAAGACTTTAAACAACATTGAAGTACATGGCGAGCAGAATCTAAGCATGCTTTACGCATCAATCACGTTTCTGAACAATATGATTTCTAAAGAAACTGCTTCTTCGGAAGTCGGCGAAACGAAATGATCGAGTGTGGAATTCAAGCCTAGTAATAGACCGTGACAGCCGGATATTTTTCGTTCTCATACAGAAGCCGCTCAAAGGTCGAACCTGAGTAAATTACTGGACTTTAGTAGAAGGTCTGGGTTCCTTCTTCTGTTCATTATCCATTACCTCCTGAACCTTTTTAGCGGTATCAAGATCGACGGTCATCTTCCGAAGCAACGCTGCGGTACCGTAGACAGTATTGCCCTTTTTACCGGGGCAAGAGAAGCCTAAATTCATGGCATCACCTCCTTTCTGTGAAAGATAGCCTTGAGCGGCTTCTGTATGAGAGCGGAGATAATATACTCGCAACCACAGTAAATGTCAAGGAAAATCTAAAAAAATAGAGGAGGTTGACATGAGCAATGCTAGACTGTACACTATGGATGAGGTGTATCAGGCACTGATGCTAACCGTTATGCTCCTTGAAAACGGAATATTCGACGCAGATCAAGGAGAAAATGATATGGCTAAACGACTGAAGCAACTTGTAACAGTCCACGGAAAAGAACGCTGGGTAACAGGTGCAAACATCGGAGATATGCTGGAGAACTACAGAAAGTTGCTCGAGTCCTCCGAGCCGGAAAATCAAAATGGAAGAGAAAAGACAGTAAAGTTTGGAGATTATCTGAAGGAATATATTCGTACCTATAAGTCGAACCAGTGCTCTTCAACGATGGTCAATCGGGATCGGATGATCAAGAACCACATCATTCCCAAATTTGGAGATGTGCCTATCGATGCAATCAGCACAGGGGATATTCAACTTTGGTTCAATGAACTGGCGAAAGAATACTCGAAAGAAACTATCTTGAAGATTAAAAACATCATGTCTCCAGCTTTTGACAGCGCTGTGGAAGACGGATATATTGAAAGGAATCCGCTGCATTCTTCCAGACTTAAAATTGAAGGAAAAGCGACCGTGCATCATAAGGCTTTGCCGCCGGAGAAGATCGCTGCCGTCCGTGAACGTATCCCCATTATGGACGTGCGAGAACGTCGCATGGCGGCTCTGTTATGCTCTACGGGTATGCGAATGGAAGAAGTTCTTGGACTACGCTGGGAAGATATTGATGTAGGGCGAGACTATATCCACATTCGACGGGCGGTCGTACACCCAAAGCGAAATCTGCCGGAAGTGAAGTCCACAAAGAATGGACATGATCGCTACATTCCAATTCCAAATAATCTCATGGCAGAGTTAGCGCCGCGAGAGCAAACCGGATTTATACTGTATAGCTACAAAGACTTAAAACGGGAGACGCCCATGAGCTATACAGAAGCGAAGAAAGCTTTCGATCGAATTCGCGATATGTGCGATGTGAAGGAATACTCTGCGCATGACTTCCGAGACACTTGTGCAACTGAATGGCGTGAATCTGGCATTTCGATCGACATGATCGCCAGGCTGCTTGGACATCAAAAAACGGAGGTTACGGAACAAAGATACGTCAAATATCGACCCGAGTTGTATAGGCAGGCAAAGGAAAAAATGAATGTCTATGGAACACGAAACGGAACAAAAGCTGACGGATGAGGTCTAACCTTGTCGAAGTATAAAAAGAAAACCCTCAAGTTTTCTAAGAAACTCAAGGGTTTTTCGTGGAGCTGATGGCCGGATTCGAACCGGCGACCTCATCCTTACCAAGGAACAAAATCGACCAATTTTGCGCCGAGTATTCTGTTTAATTTTCATAAGCAAACTGACGGCAGGTGCTTATCAAAATTCAAAATGGAAGAATAGCCTCGCGTCAAGAACATATGCTATAATAGAGGAGATAGAATACGTCTCGAGAGATCATGAAAGCATGGTCTCTTATTTTTATATCTAAAAAAGGAGGAATGCTCATGAGTATTACACCGGAGCAGCTTATCGAAAAGTTTCAATATGCTCTCGACAATAATTGGGGGTACATTCTTGGAAAAGCTGGCGGCGAATGGACACAAAAAGATCAAGATAATACCAAGAATGAGATGGCTATCAAATACGGCCAGCAGTGGGTTGGCCATAAAGTAGCCGATTGCAGCGGGTTGTTTTCTTGGGCATTTAAACAACTTGGCGGAAAGATGTATCACGGAAGCAATACGATGTGGAGAAAGTGGTGCACGACAAAAGGTACACTCACCGAAGAGGCCATGATAAAGATTCTTCCCGGAACCGCTGTATTCAAAGTCAGAGACGATGATTATTATCATACCGGTCTATATATCGGAGATAAAACTATTATCGAAGCCAAGAGCACCCTTTACGGCGTGACTACGAGCAAACTCAGTCAATGGCATTGTTGGGGCGAACTCAAAGGTGTCGATTATCCTACTGTTGGGGCTGTGCCTGACCCGATCAAAGACGACATTGATACTCCATCTACGGTTGGAAACTATAGGGTCATCAAATGGGGTATGCAGGGTGATGATGTAAAGCTTATGCAGCAGATGCTCATCAATCGAGGCTATGTCCTGTCTGCTACCGGAAAGTATGCCAGTCGAACGCTTAAAGCCATTACGGCCTTTCAAGAAGCCAATGGGCTTAAAGCGGATGGCATTGTAGGAAAGAAAACGTGGAACAAACTTTTGAGTTAATCATGTTGGTTCTAATCGTCTCGATGGTATTGATCGACGTATTCAAAATGGAAGAATGAAAGGAGTCCTAAATGACTGTAAATGACTATCATCGTGCCGCTATGCGAACTGCTCCGGAACTGGACCGTCAGCAGATGCTTATTGATGCTGCTCTCGGTTTGACTGGAGAGGCTGGCGAAGTGGCAGATCTCGTAAAGAAAGCAAATTATCAGGGACATATTCTTGATAAAGATGCCATCATGAAAGAACTCGGTGACGTCGCATGGTATATCGCACTTGCCTGTCAGGGACTCGGCGTTACCATGCAAGAAGTATTTCAGATGAATGTTGATAAGCTTAAAAAGCGTTATCCTGATGGATTTGACGCTTGGATGAGTCGGAACAGGACGGAGTGATTCCGTGAGCAAGATCAGTGAATACCTCACTCAAATTAAGACGGCTATTTATGGCCGAGAAGTTCGTGATGCTATCCACGATTCGATCGAGCAATGCTATACAGATGTCAGTAATGCGAAAACTTTAGCAGATACAGCGGCTTCGAATGCTAATGCAGCGACCAGTAAAGCAAATACTGCCGCGTCAAATGCTGATGCCAAAGCAAAACTGGCTAACGATGCAGCGACAAAAGCTGGCACAGCAACCAGTAATGCGAATGCGGCGACAACGAAAGCCAATAATGCCGCAACCAAAGCAAATACAGCCGCATCAAATGCTGATACTGCAACGAGCAATGCAAATGCGGCGACAACGAAAGCCAACAATGCCGCATCTAAGGCTGATACCGCAACCAACAATGCCAATACAGCAACAACCAAGGCTAACGAAGCAACTTCTAAAGCAAATACAGCCGCATCAAATGCAGACACTGCAACGAGCAATGCCAATGCAGCGACCAGTAAGGCAAATACTGCTGCCGAAACAGTTCAGACAAAATTAAACAATAATGATTTTGTTCCGAATATTACATTCACAGTAAAAACCGGTTTACCAGGAACGAATGTTGCAGTTGAGCAAACGGGTACGGGGAAAAGCATTGTACTGAAGCTTACGATCCCACGCGGAGATACAGGAAGTCTCGAAAATATTGACGAGGTGCTCGACACCGAATTTCGGAATCGAGATATAGTTCCCCTGACTAATGAGTTGATCGATTCCGCAATAGCATCTGCCGAGGGGGAATAAGTATGCGATCCATAGACGAGACCTTTGAAACATTTGGCAAACGAGTTTTATGGCTCGGCTACGCTGGAGAAGAGGATCGAAGCGCTGGCGCAGGCGTATTATGACGCGATTGACCGCCAGTATATTGCTGATGATACATTAGAAGATAGCTAAAAGGAGCATGGCTTATGAATACTATTGCAACAATCATCATCGGAGCACTCGTAATGCTTGCCGTTGGAATTGCCATTGGCAAGTTCATTCGTGCCGGTGGCAGCTGGGACAGATAACCAGAAGGGGGATCTGAATGGCTTATTTGGATGGAGATGGTTTGACTTACCTCTGGGCAAAAATTAAGGGTGCTTTTCTTGGCAAAAACGATAAAACATACGATTCAGCCAGACTCGGCGGAAAGATGCCGGAATATTATATTCAGCCTGAGAACTTGTTGGATAACAGCAATTTTTTGAATCCAGTTGCACAAGCAGGAGTCAGCGGCCTTCATGGTTCGACTGCGTATGCAATCGATCGCTGGAACAGAACAACGGGCGCTACGGTTTCCCTTGTCTCGAATGGCTTGAAAGTCGTATCCGACAAATCGAACTGGGTTGCTGGTATCCAGCAGAGAATCGAAGCAAAACGATTTGCTGATACGATGACGCTTGCGGTGCATGGCATTTTTCCAGTTGCATGCAGATTATATGCATATATCGGCAGCGGTACTGTAAATTTTGGCGATCCCGGCTATTTTCAAGGTGATCCGGCAGAGCGCACGCTGGTTCTAAAGTTGACGAAGCCCAGCGGCCTAACCGGTGATGAAGTGGTGAACATTTATATTTCGCCTGATACTGACAGTACGGGAACGGCAGCAATCATTCAGTGGGCAGCCCTGTATGAGGGCGAATACACAGCGGAAACCCTGCCACCGTATACACCTAAAGGTTACGCGGCGGAACTGGCCGAGTGTTTGCGATATTATCGGAAGATCAAAGCTAACACTCATACTTTTTCCGGATATTGTGGAAGTAGCGTTGCATACGCGTTCATTCCTTTACAACCGGCAATGCGAATTACTCCGACAGTAACGACGAGTGCGAAATTTTATTACACGCTTGGGGATAAGCAGGGCTCGACGACCGCGACAGCGACTTTGCATCGGGCATCTGCGGATCGTGCGATTGTCAAATGCGATATTTCCGTAACAGGCATTGCCACCGGCGTAATTACTCCGCAGGGCGACATCGATATTTCTGCCGATCTGTAAAGGAGGGATGACATGGACGAAGAGCTTTATAAGGTACTGGTGCAGATCGACGATGCAAGTCGAGTGGCAGCCATCAATTCTGATGCGTTCATTTCGGATGAAACGGGTTGGACGGTTGTTGATGTCGGTACTGGAGATCGATATCATCATGCCCAGAACAATTATCTGACATATCCGCTCATCGATGATCGAGGCATATATTGCTACAAATTTGTTGACGGTATGGTTGTCCAGAGAACGCAGGCTGAGATGGATACCGATTATGCAAATCAACCTGATCCGGAACCATCCGAAGAGGAAAAAGAAAAAACACTAACGAATGCCAGAATTCAGGCATTGACGGACAGAAACGAGTTCATTGAAGATTGCATTGCAGAAATGGCGGCGGTCATCTATGCGTGACATCTTCTGGGGGCTCTTTCTTTTATTTTTGGGTGAAGGAGGTGAGATCATGATGGCAATGTTTTTCGCGCAGCGCGTAATCCTTGGCAAGACCGAATTTAAGAACGTTCCGGCTAAGCTCAAGCCCCAGGTGAAGGAGCTGCTGGTGGATTCCGGTCTCCCGGAACTGGCTGAGGAGTAAAGAACTGAATCTTTGAAAGGAGAGCACAATATGCAGCGATATCCGGATAATAGACCAGTGGGGTATCTATGATGATATTGTTCAATCCGTTAAGGGCGAGCTCGCTAAAGGGATCGAGACGGTTGATACGCATGAGCTTGGTGAAGCAATCGACATGATCAAAGACCTTGCCGAGGCGAAAAAAGACTGTTGGAAGGCCTGTTATTATGCGAGGCTTATCGAGACGATGGACGATTTCGAGGAGGAAGACGAATACGGACGGCGTGGATATCACAGGCGACCGCTTAGAAAACCTCATCCATATGACTACGAAGATCGTCTGAATCGCGAAAGTGGTTTTGAGGAAATGCTTCGAGAGGGCGACCGCCATACCGAACATCCTCGATACGGTCAGGCCTACAATGAGTATCAGTCTGCCAAGAGGCATTACACGATGACCAACTCGCAGACGGATAAGGACGAAATGACTCGCCATGCTAATGAGCACGTTGCAGATACGATGGAGACTGTTCGGGAAATCTATAAGAGTGCCGATCCTGATCTCAAAAAGCGTATCAAGACGGATCTGACAAAACTCATCAGCGAAATGCCGGGCTAAAAGCGATGAAAAGCTTCCTACTAAATGGATATTTATGGAAGCTTGAGCATGTAAGCCCCGATGATCCGATTCTCATGGATCGAGACGGACGATTCAGCGTGGCAACGACAGACCCTCGAACGGGATCGATTTATATTTCGAATCGCTTAACCGGCCACTTTAAAAATCGTGTTTTGATTCATGAGATCGGACATTGCGTTTTATTCAGCTTCCATCTGATCGACGACATCTACCGCATGGTAAAGCCGGAGTACCGCACAGAAGCGGAAGAATGGATATGCAACTTCATAGCCGACTATGGTATGAAGATATTTGAAAGCATGTACTTTATCCTTGGCGATGAAGTTTGGACATATATTCCAAGAGAACTCGAACGAATGATCGGATAGGAGGTGATGGCGTGGATAGTCGATTGGAAATCTTTGTCACGATTATCTGCTCCGTAATTGCATCTTCCGGATTCTGGACGTGTATGCAAAAGATTACGGATAAAAAAGATGTAAAGACGCAAATGCTGATCGGCCTGGCTCACGATCGAATTGTCTGGCTTGGCATGCAGTATGTCGAGCGTGGATGGATTACGCAGGATGAATACGAAAATTTGTATGAATACCTGTATAAGCCATATGAGAAGATGGGTGGCAATGGCTCAGCAAAGCGAATCATGCAGGCAGTCAACAACCTGCCGATTCATAAATCTTCTTATACGAAAGGAGTAACAAAATGACGCTGAACAATAAAACTTACGATGTGATCAAGTGGATTGCACAGTATTTCATTCCGGCTGCGGGCACGCTCTATGCAGCACTGTCCAAGATTTGGGGCTTTCCATATGGCAGCGAGGTTGTCGGCACGCTAAGCGCGATTGATATTTTCCTTGGTGCAATTCTGGGTATCTCTTCTGCAAACTATTCGGGCGAAGGTACGCTTGAAATTCACGCTGATGCGGAAACGAATAAGGATGTGTATCAGCTCATGCTGAATGTTCCGGTGGAGTCGCTGGCAGATCGTGATTCCGTTACCTTTAAAGTCAATAAGGATTCGCGGAATTAACATTTCTTATGATAGAGAGTTCATGAAAGGAGAAAATCGTGGATATTCTGAAAATCATTGGACTGCGAGTTGATGAACCAGAGGAAACTGAACGGGACGATATCGACTTGGAGATTGAAAGACTGACTGAAAAGTTAAAAGAGGAAGATCCGCTTTCGGAGAATTATCCGAAACTGGCGACACGCTTGAAGGGACTGTACGAAATCAAGGACAAGAAACTTGATACCGATTCAGTCCCGGAGACGTTTTTTCAGAAATATGGTGAAACGATTCTGAAATGCGGATGCTCAATTTTATCAACAGTGTTGGTCCTTCGCTACGAGGATATTGTCGGACCGGTTCATTCTGTGCTCAAAAACAGATTGGGCCGTGATTGAACAATTCTATGGAGATATTTTGGACGGAACTCTCGAAAGAGATCGCTGTGAAAACACGGCATCTCTTTTTTTTTCGCAGAAATTACATGCTGTATAGTGAAAGGAGTGATTTCTTTGTTTAAAAAGAGATACAGTGACAGATATGCCGATTGTCCTGGAGTTGGAAAAATTACAGACGAAATGGTGGCTAAGTATGTTCGGAACCATACACATTGGTGGGACAGACTTGACTATCGTAAAATCATTGATGCGACCATCACGGCATTTGGCATGCTGGCAGGCTATATCGAAAAGCCTGCAAAGAAACGCTGGTTTTTCTAAAAAAAAAAAAAGAGGGGTTTTAACAATCCCTCTTACTTTTTACGCTTGATGTCGGGCATCGTATTTGTATTTATCTTCTATCGGGAAACTTCCGTGTGTTACCCACCAGTTTGTAACAGAAAGCGGAATGATTTTGCGTTCACCATTCTCGGGATACGTCAAGTTGACTGCGCGAAGGGAGGATATCTGCTTTATGGCGTCATTCAGAAGCGAATCGGTACTTTGCCCCGGAATGATGTTCCACGAAAGTTGAGGTGCAATAATGTAGCAATATTCTCCATTGCCGTCAGTTGTCTTATGCCCTTTTCGGATCATAGCGTCGGAAAAATCATGAACAATGCCAAGCTCGTCTGGTACGTCAACGGCTAAACAAAAACTGATGATATCACGATAATGCGGAGTATAGCCGTCGAGGTCTGGATTAGGGTCCCAACGAGTTTTATGCGGTATAAAATCAACTGTTATCGCATATTTGTCTGGCAAAGGAGACGGCCCGTAATTGTCTATTCGATGCGGCGCAAAAGAGTGAAGCCCCATGTGAAAAACGTGTTCCATACAATCGAAACCCCTCTATCCCGTAATTGTTGATTATATTATAACACAACGCATAATATTTGTAAAGCTTTACTAATTAGAAAGAAAAGAGGTATATTCTATGAGAAAGGCGCATTTTGAAGTGGTGATCGGATTCAATATGGTGGACGAAAAGGTTTGCTCGCAAAAGTCCTGTGACAAATTTCTGGATGCTTTTCTCGAAATCATGACCGATCAATTTTCGGGCGTCAAAGAATTTGCTGAGCTGACTGATATCGTTGTGAAGAGCGGACCAGAAGATTCTCCAGAACCACTTTATAAGGCGGATATTCGAGACTATAGCAGCAAGAAACACTTTTCATAATTCGCAAAAATTGCAGCTCCTATAATAGAAATATTATTAGGAGGAAACTATTATGGAAGTTATTATTATCTGCCATACGGTAGGATACGCTTGCGATGTGGAGTTAGAAGGATTTAATGCTCTGATCAGATTCTATTTTGAAACGATGGATCAGCGAAGAATGTTTTCGAAGTTAATTCGGAAATATAATCGTGTCAACGTTCGAAAAGGAAGACCGATTGGTGTTACGCATTATGATATCGATGCTTCAAAGACGAACGTGAGCTACTACTTTGGCACAAGAATCGCAGAAATGGTCTATGCCTGATGATTTGAGAGATTGAGCTCTAACAAGGGCTCTTTCTTTTTATTTTTTCGCAGGAAAAGCATCTTCTATTATAGGAGGTGATCTTTATGAAAAAGATCGAAATTTTGGGAAAGAGATATTATGTATTAACAGAGGAGGAAACGCATAATGTGCATGGTTCGGCCGCACGTATTATTAGTTCCGATCTGATGGTTGAAATTATAGCTATTTTGTATGGGTTAACGTTAAGCTTTCCCTATACTGGAAATTCGTATTTTGAATTATCCGATAAGGGGAAAGACTTAATTCATCAAATAAAACAGGCATTGCAGGAACTAGAGCAGGCCAAGTCATTTGACGATGCGTAAGCTCCTTGTAGAGACCTACATGGTCTCTTTCTTTTTCGTAGTAAAAACATTTTCTATTATAGGAGGTGATCTTTATGAAAAAGATCGAAATTTTGGGAAAGAGATATTATGTATTAACAGATAGAGAAATTCATGACCATGATGACTACCCTCTGTATTGCATTGATCGGGATACATATTGTAAAATTTGCGAGGCGTTACATCAGTATGTAAAGTCGATTAAATTTGGTACGATGCCAGATTGTGAAAAGACTCGCATGCTGAATCTGTGTATGGAAGCCTATAGAGGACTATTCAACGGGCGTTCAATTCTTAGGTTATGAATGCTTTTTTAAAGGAGACCTACATGGTCTCTTTCTTTTTTATTTTTCGTAAGGAGGTCTTGACGGATGAGTTCGGATGCAGTATGCTTATTCATAGGATTTGTAACAGGGATTCTAGCAACGGTATATATTCTTGAAACATTCTATATAGACTAGCTCGCAAAAAAAGCAAGGGCTATAATAGAGAACTTTGGGAGTTTGCCCGTGGGAGGCTTAGGCATTGGGTCCTAAGTTAGCCCGCAATAATCGTCTAATTGGAGGACACCGGAATACCGGAGACGTATGTTAGAAGCATACAAGGGTTTTTTATTTTTCGACTTGGAGGGGAACGATATGACTAAAACAAAATCCGTAACCTGCCCGAACTGCGGAGCCGTTCTTGCCGTGGACGAAAACATCGATTCGTTTTTCTGTACCTACTGCGGCTCCAAAATCTCCATAGATAAAAGTAATAAAGTCACGGTAACTGTGAATGTCAATGAAAACTCATGTAAGACGAAACGGATCATCGATGAGGCTAAGATTCAAGAGATTAAGTTTCAAGAAAAGAAGATGAATAATGATACCGGTATGGCGTTTGTGGGAATTGGAATACTTATCGCTATGATTGCGTTTTGCGGACATCAGGCGGGAATGTGGTAAACATATTCGCAAAATCTACAATTCTTATAATAGAATCATTGTTCAAAATTGAAAGGAGATTTTATTATGGGAATTGCGACAGCAGCCTTGAGCCTTATGGTAGGATGTATTGGTATTGTTATCTGCTGGAAAGGCTTTAAGCTCGCGCTAAAACTCGTAGGAAAAATGTTCGACGAATTTGGAGATTGGCTCGAAAGTATATTTTAAGACGAGGGCTCACGAAAACGTGGGCTCTTTTCTTTTTGCTCGCAGAAAATACAAGGGTTATAATAGAAACCATAATCACAATTATGATATTAAAAGGAGAACAAGACTATGAAGAAATTGGTTATTTGTGCTGCTTTAATGATGACTGTGTTGTTTGGAAATTCTGTTATGACAAAGGAAGATTGTCCGAAGACTGTACCTTTTGAGGTGGCCAACGGTAACTATGTTGATTTTCACTTTATCAGCCGAGAGGATGACGGCGCAATGAATTATACGGCGACGGACACGTTTAACGGCCATAGAGTGAACGTCACGGATTACACGGTTCGCTATCTGTAAGAGGGAGCTTCGGCTCTTTCTTTTTTTTTTATTTTTGAAAGGAGAAATCTCTATGAAAAACTTGTTCGCTACTGGTATTCAGGTTCTCAGGCATTTTGGAAAGACTCATGCCTCCACGATTCTTTCAGTGGCAAGCTCGATTGGAACCATCGCTGCTGTTGTGCTTTGCGGCGAAGCAACGGTCAAGGCGGTTCGGCTGGTAGATGAAAAGAAGCCGGAAGGTACGGTCGAGATGATCAAGACTGTCGCACCGGAGTATGTTCCGACTGTAGCGGCAACTGCTCTGAGCATTGCTTGTGGTTTTAAGTCCAATGATATTTCGAAGAAGCGGACTGCCGCGTTGACAACGCTCCTGAACCTTTCCGAGAACATGGCAAAAGATTATCGTTCGAAAGTAATCGAGACAATCGGCGAAAAGAAGGAACGAGAGATTCGGGATGAAGTGGCGAAAGAGCGGGCAGAAAGGCAAAACAATCAGTTTGCCGCGATGACCAAAGAAAGTCATGACGGAGAATCTTTGTTCTTCGATGCGTACAGCGGAAGATATTTCTGGTCTACCTATGAGCGGATCATGAAAGCATTTAACGATGTCAACTACAAAATCCTTGGAAGCTATTATGCTTCGCTAAACGACTACTATGAAGCGCTGGACAATCCTAAATTGACGCCGAACAATATGGGCGACGAAGTAGGCTGGGGAAGCCCGACGAAAGTTGAACCCTATATCACGACCGGCATGAGGGAGGATGGTATTCCTTATGGAATCGTGGACTTCGATTTGGATAGTAAGCCCCGAAGTGGATTTAGTGTCCTTTGATGGCGCTATGGTGATCTTTCGAGTTAATGGCTTGCTGAAGGAAAACAGCATTACAAAGATCAAGGAGCCATATGAGCAATTCTACGGAACAAAAGAGTATTGGGAGTATTATGAAAAATACGTGGCTCCCGGTATGGTGCAGAGCGCTCCCTTCAGAAGACCTAAAACAGAACTCGACAAACTGATTGAGAAAGCGAGATGGGAGAATGAGCACTCATGGTTCTATCGTCTCTTCCACCGCTGGAAAGAATGACTACATTAACCCTGTTACAGCAGGCTGGGAAAGTTTTTATCTGACCGAAAAGGATGCAGATATTCTCACCCACTGCATGGAGCTGGGAACAATGAGTAAAACGGCGGTTCTTCGAACGGCACTGCGATATTATGAAGCGATTCTGGAAAGCGAGGTTGATTGATCATGGATGCGGCAATGGTGGCACTTATGATTGTATGGCTTGTACTGTTCTGTGTTTATATGGTGTATGCGTGGAGGTGTCGAGTAAACGTGCAAAGGGAATTTGAAATTCAGGCTTGGGCGGATGATCCGAAACAGTTCATCCCCCTTTCTTCTTTTCTGAAGCGGTTCGGAGATTTCGACAATACGATGAGGCTTTACAGCAGCATCGATCCGGACGACAGCTATCCCAGAATCTATATGGAATATGCTGGACCAGGCATGGGCTACGTCCAGATTATCGATACACTCAAAGAGTGGAGCAAAACCGAAAAAGTTGATTTTGATATTCGGGAAAAAGAAGCTCCAAAGAGTTGGAAAGACCACGTTAAGAGAGCTACTTTGTATGAAATTACAGGCGGCCGAGTTACAAATATGCGGGAGGGATATTTTAAATGAAAGTCATCAAACGAAACGGAACTGAAGTCGAGTTCGACGCAACAAAGATTGCCGGAGCAATTACTCGGGCGGGCAAAGACAGAATACCGTTCGATGATATTGCCAAGATTGCGGACAGTGTAGGGGATCAATGCGCGTTGTTTGGTCGAGCGCCCCATGTCGAAGAAATTCAGGATATGGTCGAAGATGCGCTGATGGAAAACGGCTATGCGACCGTAGCTAGAGATTATATTCGTTATCGCTATAATCGAGAGAAAATTCGTAAAGGAAACAGTACAGATGCTGAGATTCTGTCGTTAATCGATCAGGCAAACGAAGAAGCGCTTCAGGAAAACAGCAATAAAGATCCGGTCATCAACAGTGTTCAGAGAGACTATATGGCCGGATATGTCTCTAAAGATCTGACAGAAAGATATTTTCTGCCTCAGGACATTGTGGAGGCGGATAGACAGGGCATTATTCATGTGCATGACAAGGACTACTTCGCTCAACATATGTACAACTGCTGTCTGGTTAATCTTAAAGACATGCTCCAAAAGGAAACAGTCATTAGTGGTGTGAAGATCGAAAAGCCCCATACTTTCTCGACCACGTGTAATATCGGCATGCAGATTGTTGCACAAGTTGCATCTAACCAATACGGTGGACAGACGATCAGCCTTGCACATCTGGCTCCATTCGTTGATATTTCAAGACAGGAAATTCGTAAAGAAGTTATGCAGGAGATGCTCGACTATAACATTCCGGGTGGCGAGTTGTATGTTGATAATATCGTGGAACGTCGTCTCCGAAAAGAAATTCAGAAGGGTATTCAGACTATTCAGTACCAAGTCATTACATTGATGACAACGAATGGGCAGGCACCTTTCCTGTCGGTCATGATGTATCTGAATGAAGCTGAGAATCCACGAGAAAAAGAGGACCTCGCTATGCTTATCGAGGAGATGCTGAATCAGCGTATTCAGGGAGTAAAGAACGAGTCCGGCGTTTGGATTACCCCTGCATTTCCCAAGCTGCTTTACGTAACCGAGGAGGATAACATTCATGAAGATTCTCCGTATTTCTATCTGACGAAATTGGCAGCCAAGTGCACGGCTAAACGAATGGTTCCGGATTATATTTCCGAGAAATTGATGCTGGAACTGAAGGGTGACTGCTATCCGTGTATGGGTTGCCGAAGCTTCCTCACGCCTTATAAGGATGAGAATGGAAAGCCGAAATACTATGGGCGTTTCAACCAAGGCGTCGTTACGATCAATCTTCCAGATGTTGCGCTCACTGCTATTAAAGAAGAGAGAGATTTCTTCACCGTCCTTGACGAACGACTTGAGCTCTGTCATTGTGCTTTGCGTTGCAGACATGAACGGCTGAAGGGAACGGTGTCCGATGTTGCTCCGATCCTTTGGCAGCATGGTGCTCTGGCCAGACTAAAGCATGGCGAAACAATCGATAAACTTCTTTATAATGGATATTCGACGATTTCGCTCGGATATGCAGGATTGTACGAATGCTGTCAAGCTTTCATGAACGTTAGCCATACCAAGCCTAGTGGTGAATCGTTTGCAATTGCTGTCATGAAGCGATTGAACGATAAATGTAAGGAGTGGCGTGAAGCGGAGCATATCGACTATAGCGTGTATGGAACCCCGCTTGAATCCACGACGTATAAATTCGCTAAGTGCTTACGCAAGCGATTCGGTGTTATCAAAGAAGTAACCGACCACACTTATATTACCAATTCGTATCACGTTAATGTACGCGAGCCGATTGACGCTTTCACAAAGCTCGATTTCGAAAGTCGGTTCCAGAAACTCAGTCCCGGCGGGGCCATCAGCTACGTCGAAGTTCCGAATCTGAATAATAACGTTCTTGCAGTAATCCGATTGATTCAGTATATGTACGACCATATCATGTACGCTGAAATCAACACAAAATCGGACTATTGCCAAAAATGCGGGTACGATGGCGAAATCCAGATTGTAGAGGAGGATGGAAAGTTGATTTGGGAGTGCCCGAAATGTGGTAATCGAGATCAAAAGACAATGAACGTTGCCAGACGAACGTGCGGCTATATCGGTACACAGTTCTGGAATCAGGGACGAACGGCTGAAATTAGAGATCGGGTGATGCACTTATGATGAGCTGGATTGAGGCATTTGTTTTAGCATGGATATGTATGGCGATTTGGGAGGCGATTTTTAGTGATGATTGACCGATTTGCTTTAGGAGTAGGTGTCATACTGGTATGGCTTAGTGGTTTCTTTTTTGGATTCGCATTTAAATGGAAATAGCATTAGATGGAGGTGACATAATTGTGAAGTTTGATCCTGTAGTATTCGTCATTTTACTCGTCATCGGATGGCTCATCGGCGTTATCTCGTGCATAAGTGATTTATAAAAAGACGTATTTAAAAGGAGGGTATAAAAACATGACTAGTTACGATTTTATGGTTGAAGCGAAGAAAAAGGTTGCTGACTATCTTGCCGAGCATCATCAAAAGCCTATCGAATGGACGGATATTTTCGTTATATGGCAATGCAAGACGCTCCAAAATCATAAAATTATTCTCGCCGCACCGACACCGGACAAACTTATGTTCGAGGTTACCTATGATGGAGATGCACAGGCGATGTACTTTGACGCGTATACCAAATTGGATCATTGCAGGTACGATTATGGTACGCGGAGAGACGTTGGAGAGCGACCAAGACGAGTTACGTCCGATGAGATCGTTGTTGGCACTCGAGAAGAGGCGGAGAGCGTCTGCCGAGAACTTAAGGATATTATGCAGAAGTATGGGTACGTGACGGTGGACGATTTCCATTGTATCGTTGGCGTTCACAGTCAGTACACTGACCGTAAGTGGGGCTGGAAGTCTTTCGGTGACGGCTGTCCAAGCTATGAATCTGTTCCTGGTGGATATCGAATTCTAATGCCTAGAATTGAAGCTGTGTCGGCGTCAGTTTGGGATTGACCAGAGCTTCATAGTGGTTTTGACGTAAGCGAGTAATTTTAAGCCACATTTTGAAAGGAGAGCTTCTATGTCTAAAACGTTTTGGTATCTGGTCCGCTTCACAAAACGACATGCCTCTACCATCTTAAGTGTGCTCGGTAGCGTAGGCGTAGTAACGACAGCCGTAGCCAGCGCAAAAGCAACAATGGATGTGGCGGACATGTATGCCGACGGGATTGATCCGACGGGATTGGATATCGCGAAGACATATATTCCAACTGCGGTCTCTGCGGCGGCATCCATCAGCTGTATCATGGGTGGCAACGCGATTAGCCGAAAGCAAGCTGCGGCATTGACAGCTCTATATGCAGGGGCGGCCAAGACATATTCCGATTATCGAGCGAAAGTCATTGAGAAAAAAGGCGTAGAATTCGATAAAGAGGTTCGTGCTGAAATAACAAGAAGCGATCCGGGGTATCATCGTCAAGCGTTGGATTGCCCAGATGGGAAATTTATGTTCATCGAACCCATGACCCATCAGACATTTGAGCGATACGAACGGGAAATTATGGATGCCGAATACCATTTTAACCGAAACTTTGTATTGCGCGGATATGCCTCTTTGAGCGAATTCTTATATTTCTTGGGAATCCCGGTAACGCCAGAATCCCAAATGATCGGATGGTCGGTCACGGAAGGATTCTGTTGGATTGATATTTCGCATGAATTGCTGGATGTTGACGTGAATGGTAAGAGTCTCTACCAGATCACCTATGACATTGAGCCGAGTGCGGAATTCCTCGACGGATGGTATACAGACGGTGTATATAAAGACGGTGTGCCGGTTGAGCTGGCAGAAAGCGGTGTAGAATGAAAATCGCAAAGATCGTTCCTTATGATGTTGCTAATGGACCGGGAATCCGAATGAGCATTTGGGTCAGCGGATGCAGAAGGCGATGCCCCGGATGCTTTAACCCCGCGGCGCAGGATTTTGAGTATGGGCAGCCCGTCACCGATAGAATGCTAGAGGCCATCATAGTCTATTCGGAATCTCAAAATCACGACGGATTCAGCTTTCTTGGAGGAGAACCTTTCGAGAAAGAAAACGAGACTATGCTTTGCGTTATAGCGCATGACATTAAACAGCATAGGCAGTCGCCTACGCAGGATATTTGGTGCTGGACTGGATATACGTGGGAAGAACTGATGGATGATTGTCGACGTGGCCATATGCATATGCTGCTGAAGTACATTGACGTCCTCGTAGATGGCCCATTTATGGAAGAAAAGAAAGATATTTCGCTTTTGTGGCGGGGCAGCTCGAATCAGCGCATTATCGATGTGCGAAAATCCTTCGAAGCAGATAGACTCATCCTCTATGGCTCGCTGAAATAGCACGGCCTATAATGAAAGGATGGTGTTTTGCCATGATGGAGAAACTTTACAAATTCTTCTACAGGGAAGTTGATGAGAACGAGATCGACCTGACTTGCACGCAAAAAGAAAAGAATTATTTCTGGATGGGTGCCAATGTCGGAGCACTGATCGGGACGCTGCTCATCAATGTGATCCTGTGGGGAATGATTGCGGTATATCCAGCAATGTTCTAAACCTATCGACAGAAGGAGGTCTTCACGGCCTCTTTCGTTTTTCGGGAGGCGTTATGGGACGAGGTAATTACTATGCTTCGGGTGATCATGCTGCCCAATGGTATGTCGATTATGAGCCTGATATTCTGGAAGATGCATTTCGGGAGATCGAAGAACGATTTGCCTCTTTTTATAAACAGGATAAGTGGTTTCGTCGGGACTCTCATATTCTGCTGGAGAATGATCTTTTCTACGTTGGTATTGCTGATAACGAGCATACGATCGCTGTATTCCTCAGCAGCAAAGATGACGGTGTAACAGATGGTTTGGCTGCCCGGCATTTCAATGCTTATGAGAAAGGAATCCTTGACATTCTATTAAGTTTCTTTGGCGAAGTATATGTTCCTACAAGTTCGTGGACTTCGCGAAAAATACAAGCGGTATAGTAGACGGATTTAGTCTGCATATTCGAAAGGAGAAATGATTATGTTGAAACTGCTGAAAATTCTTTTTGCGATTTCAGAATCGTTGCTTGCCACATGGGGATTAGCTAGTATGATCGTATCATACAAAATGCTCAAAAAGCTTATGCACGACAAAGAATTTTATGATAAGATTGCAGCGACTTATGAGCATATCGATAAAACGGGAGGACTATAATCCATCAACAAAAGAGCTCACGAAAACGTGGACTCTTTTGTTTTGCCCTCGCAGAAAATGCAAGGCCTATGATAGAGAGGAAACTCTTAAATAAAATTTATTGGAGGATTTGACTTATGGAAAAGACGAATCAGACTGTTGCTCAGGAAACCGCGACCGAACAGGTGCAGGAGACTAAGCCGCAGCTCCGCAAACCGAAGATTACGGGTGCGGGCGTGAAGAACTTTATGTGTAATCGCGTCTTGCCTGCTCTTGCG
>ULNE01000207.1_pt1 | contig 23833 bp, 33 predicted proteins | sample 1951831 | NCBI WGS metagenome assembly ULNE01 (sample SAMEA4835568, study PRJEB28245) | human gut metagenome | biome: gut microbiome; material: fecal sample | place: Denmark | collected 2008 | reverse complement strand
ACAAGCCTCAATAGAGTATGCACAAAATGAGGGCAAGAGACAACAAAGCATAAAAATTGCCAAAAATATGCTGAAAGAGAATGTTAATATAGATTTTATTTCTAAAATAACAGAATTAAGTATAGAAGAAATTGAGAAATTAAAATAAGAAAAGTTTTATTTTATTAAATATATATACAAGAGATGGAGAATAAAGCCATCTCTTTTTGGATGAATGTAAAAAACAAAAATATTATATAAATTCATTGACATTTTATACAATTATATGATATGTAAACTTTAAGAAATATTTAGAGGGGGTATTCAAAAGATAAGTACAAGAAAATTTTTAATAAGTATTGTTTTAGTTGTTGCAATGCTTATTGTACTTGGAACAACAAGTGTTAAAGCGGTTGATTTCAGACTACAAGTAAATTATGATGGAGCAGATTTTGAAATTGATGTAAGCGACACAATGTTAATAAGTGAAGTAAAAACACTTATTAAAGAAGCAAAAGGTATTGACGAAAGCAAACAAAGAATTAGAAGATGGTTCTTTTGAAGTAAGAATTCCACTTCCAGAAAAACTAAAAGGTAAAGATTTAGTTGCATACTATGTAGATGATAATGGAAACAAAGAAGAACATGAAGTAACAATTAAAGACGGATATGCAGTATTTAATACAAACCACTTTAGTACATATACATTAGCTGAAAAACCAGCAGAAACACCAGATGAAACACCGATAGAGACACCAGACAATACACCAAAAGGTGATGATAATACAAATAATGAAAATGAAAAAGATGAAACACCAAAAACAGGAACAGGAATTCTAGCAATAGAAAGTATCTTAGGGATTTTTGCAGTAGTATTAGCTAGTGCAGTTATAATTGCAAAGAGAGAAAATAAATAATTATTTGAAATAAATAATAAAAGCGAGTAATCTTCTTGAAAATTACTCGCTTTTATGATATAAGTATGCATTATAAGGAGGAATGCTAATGAAATATAAATGCTTAGTTTTAGATCATGATGACACAATAGTAAATAGTACACCAACAGTGAATTTTCCAGCATTTAAAAAGTGTTTAGCAAAATTAAGACCAGATGTAAACCTTGAGCTTGAAGAATACATTTGTTATAACTTTGAGCCAGGCTTAAATAGATATTATAAAGAAATACTAAATTTTAGTGATGATGAAATACAATATCAATTCAATAATTGGATAGGATATGTAATGGAACATACGCCATCAGCATTTAATGGAATAAGAGAAATACTATGGAAGTTTAAAGAAAACCGGAGGACACATTTGTGTTGTATCACATTCCATGAACAAAAATATAATTAGAGATTATAAAGAAAATAATTTACCAATGCCAGAATTAATATATGGTTGGGAATGTGAACCAAATCAACGAAAGCCAGCAGTATGGCCTATAAAACAAATAATGGAGAAGCTTTCATTAGAATCAAAAGACTTAGTTATGATAGATGATTTAAAACCAGGCAAAACCATGGCAGATAATGCAGGAATAGACTTTATAGGAGCAGGTTGGTCACATTCAATTCCTAAAATATCATCATACATGGAAAAGGAATGTAAATACTATTGCAAGAATGTAGATGAGTTAGAAAAGTACATATTTTAAATATATGTATTGCATGTTTTAATAAGTTATGATATTATACATGCATAAACTAAAAAGGAGGATATTTATGAAAAAGAATTTAATTTATATAATTATAGGAGTAATTGTAGTTGTTGGAATAATAGTAGGTTTTGTATTTGGAATACAAAGTAAAAAATCAAAAGGCTTAAAGTTAGAAACAACAGCTGAAATGAAAGCAATGTTTGAAAAGATTTATAGTGACTTAGGAAATACTTTACCATCACTTGAAACTAATGAAATTGACGTAAATGATGCAAATCTTGTTACAACATATACAGGGTTAAAATCAAATAAAGATATAGAAGCAGTAGTAGTATCAGAACCATTGATGAATGCCCAAGCCTACTCAGCAGTAGCTGTAAAGGTAAAAGATGGAGTAGATATTGAAACAATAAAAAAAGAAATGTTGGATAACATAGACACAAATAAATGGATTTGCGTTTCTGCAGAAAAAGTATATGCTACAAATAGTGGAAATATAATATTCCTAGTAATGTCAGATGAAGAGTGGGCAAAACCAGTATATGAGAATTTTAAAAAATATGCAAATAACGAAACAGGAAAAGAATTAGAAAGAACAGAAGACTTTGGTGATGTGGAATTACCACCAGAAATGACAGTTATTCAATAACAATAAAAGCTCCCAAAGCTTTGGAGCTTTTACTTTTGGAGGAGGAAACTATGCTTTTTACTAGTATCAGCTTTTTATACTATTTTTTACCAATAGTATTAATTACATATTTCGTATTACCTAAAAAATTAAGAAATACTGTGCTTTGTGTAGCATCATTAATATTTTATTTTTATGGAGAACCAAAGTACATTATATTAATGCTTGCAGAAATACTTATAGCTTACATAGTTGCATTATTAATAAACAAGCACAAAAGTAAATCAATTCTTGTGCTTGGAATAGTTATACATGTAGGCTTACTATGTGTTTTCAAATACACAGATTTCATTGTATCAAACATAAATAGTCTATTCAACACAAACCTTTCACTTCTAAGACTTGCAATTCCAATAGGAATATCGTTTTATACATTTCAAATATTAAGTTATGAAATTGATGTATATAGAGGAAAAGTAAAAGTTCAAAGAAACCTGCTTAAACTTGCAACATATGTAACTCTCTTCCCACAGTTAATTGCAGGACCAATTGTAAGATATGAAACTATTGAAAAAGAATTAGATGAGAGAAAAGAAACTAAAGAAGACTTTGCTTATGGCGTAACACGTTTTACAACGGGTTTAGCTAAAAAAGTATTAATTGCAAACATGCTTGGAGAACTATGCAAAGTTTTTCTAAATGGAACAGAAAAAAGTGTGGCATTTTACTGGATATATGGCATAGCATATGCACTTCAAATATATTTTGATTTTTCAGCATACTCAGACATGGCAATAGGACTTGGCAGAATGTTTGGTTTCCATTTCTTAGAAAACTTTAATTATCCATATATATCAAAAAGCATTACAGAATTTTGGAGAAGATGGCATATTTCACTAAGTTCATGGTTTAAAGACTATGTGTATATTCCTCTTGGAGGAAATAGAGTTGGAAAAGCAAAGCATATAAGAAATATAGTAGTTGTATGGCTACTTACAGGAATTTGGCATGGAGCAAGTTGGAATTTTGTTATATGGGGTGCAATGTTTGGAGTAATTCTCCTAATAGAAAAATTCTTCCTAGGAAAATACTTGGAAAAAGCACCTAATTTTATAAAAAGATTATATGTGTTATTTATTGTAATGGTAAGCTTTATAATCTTCAATGCAAATAATATGGGAGAGGCAATAACAAACATAGCAGGCTTATTTGGTGCAAATGGAGAAAGCTTTATAAATAAATTTACTATTTACAATTTAAGAAGTTATGCAATAATTTTAATAATTGGAATAATAGGAGCAACACCAATTCCAAAAAACTTTATTCAAAAATTACAACAAAAAACTAAAACAAAAAGAGCCATAAACCTACTAGAACCAGTATATGTAGCAGTTTTACTAATAGTAGTTACAGCATATATAGTAGATAACTCATACAACCCATTTTTGTATTTTAGATTTTAAAGGAGAATAAAGATGAATGATAAATTAAAGAATATCATTGTAATAGTTACGTTTATTACTATAATATTTGGGATGTTATTCTTAAATATAATAAAAAAAGATGAACAAATATCAATAACAGAAAGGCGTAAACTAGCAACATTTCCAAGCTTTACAGCTGAAGAGTTAATAAAACGGAAACTTCGCAACTAAATTTGATAACTATGCAATGGATAATTTTTACCAAAGAGAAACATTCAGAAAACTAAAAACATCAGTAGAACTAGATATTTTCAAAAAACAAGATGTAAATAAAATATATAAATATAGCGATTTTCTAGTAGAACAAATCTATCCACTAGACGAAAAATCAATTACTAATCTGACTAACAAAATAAACTATATAAAAGACAATTATTTAAACGAAACAAATAAAATATATTATTCAATAATACCAGATAAAAATTATTACACAGATAATAGCCATCTAAAGCCAGATTACGATAAAATGAAGCAAATAATGAAAAACAATCTAAAAGACTTACAATATATAGACATATTCCAAAACTTGAAATTGGATAGCTATTACTATACCGATTCACATTGGAAACAAGAAAAACTGCAAAGCGTAGCAAAAACAATAGCCGATAATATGAATTTTTCTATAACCCAAAACTACAATGAGCAAAAAGTAGCAACATTTAAAGGAGTATATGCAGGTCAGCTACCAATAAACACAAAGGAAGATGAAATAAAAATACTAGTTAATGATGCAATTACTGATGCTAATGTTTACAACTATGAAACAAAAGAACAAGGAGGAATATATAACTTCAAAAAACTAAGTGGATATGACAAATATGACATATACCTATCAGGAGCAACTCCACTAATAGAAATAAGTAACTCAAACAACAAAACAAACAAAACATTAGTAATCTTTAGAGACTCTTATGCTTCAAGCCTAGCACCATTGCTAATGGAAGGATACTCAAAAATAACATTAGTAGATACAAGATACATTTCACCTAAAATATTAAACGAATATGTAAATTTCGAAAACGCAGATATCTTATTTATATATAGCACACTAGTAATAAATAGCAGCATGGCATTGAAATAGAAAAAACAAAGGTTTATATATAATAAAAATAAAAGGATAGAGTACTTCTCTTTAGGTGAAATTCCAGAAAACTTGGCAGAAGAAAAAACAAGTAAAGAGCAAATTAAAATGTGCTTTGAGGTAGCAAATAGCGAAAATTGGCAAACACTATTTGATTAAGAAGCTGTTATCAGTAAATTAATAATTTTAAATTATAGGAGAAAAATACATGGAAAAAAATAGATGCAAATGGTGTAACATGCACAATCCATTATACATAAAGTACCACGATGAAGAATGGTGCCAACCACAATTCGATGATAAATATTTGCTAGAAATGTTAATACTAGAGTCCTTTCAAGCAGGGCTTTCTTGGGAATGTGTATTAAACAAAAGGGAAGACTTTAGAAAGGCCTATGATAATTTTGATATTGATAAAATATGTGAGTTTGATGAGAACAAAATAAATGAACTCATATCAAATGAAAAAATAATAAGAAACAAACTAAAAATAAAAGCTAGCATAAACAATGCAAAAATCTTTAAAAACATACAAAACGAATATGGTACTTTTCACAATTATTTAAAAACATTTACTCAAGATAAAACAGTTTATGAAACAGATAAAACAACATCAAATCTTTCAGACAAAATCTCAAAAGACCTGCAACAAAAGGGAATGAAGTTTGTTGGCTCAACAATAATTTATTCATATTTGCAGGCAATAGGTGTAATATATTCACATGATGAAGAATGCTTTTTATATAAAAATAAGGAGGGCTAAAAAATGCAATATATAGCGTTATTAAGAGGAATAAACATAAGCCGGAAAAAACAAAATTCCAATGGCAGAGTTAAAAAAAGAATTTGAAACACTAGGCTTTGAAAATGTAATAACATATCTAAACAGTGGAAATGTTATATTCACAAGCGATATTCAAGATGAAAACACAATAACAAATACTATCCATAAAATGATAGAAGAAAAGTTCAAACTTGATATTCCAGTTTTTATAATAGAAGCAAGCAAACTAAAAGAACTCTTAGAAAATCAGCCAGAATGGTGGGGAACAGCAAACAAAGAAATTTATGATAATATCATATTTATAATACCACCAACAACCTATGAAGAAGTCTATAAGGCACTAGGAGAACCAAAACAAGAACTTGAAAAAATAAAAGAGTACAAAAACAACATATTTTGGTCATACAGCTTAAAAGATTATAGAAAAACAAACTGGTGGGCAAAAACAGCAAATACAAGCATAAGCCAATCAATTACAATAAGAACTGCAAATACAATGAGGAAAGTATTGGAAATATGCGATAAGGTATAAAATATTCCATTGATAATTATCTGCTTTTGTGATAGTATAAGATAATCAAATTACGAGATTAAGGGAGATACAAAGATAAAATGAAAATAGAAAGAACAAAAATTAATAACATTCCAGCAATAATATGGGGAGAAAAAAGTTCAAAGGTAATTATTGCTGTACATGGGAATATGTCAAACAAAGAGGATGAAGTAATAAAAATACTAGCAGAAGAGGCTACTTCTAAAGGCTACCAAGTATTAAGTTTCGATTTACCAGAACATGGAGAAAGAAAGCTAGACACAGCATATTTATGCAAAGTTCAAAATTGTGTGAAAGATTTAAAAAGCATTATAGAATACGCAAAAACAAGCTATAACGAAATAAACTTATGGGCATGTAGCATGGGTGCATATTTTAGTTTATTAGCATATAAAGATGAGAAAATAAAACAATGCTTATTCCTATCACCAGTTGTAAATATGAAAATAATTATTGATAATATGATGCTATGGAGTAATACAACAGAGGAAGAATTAATGAAAAAGAAAGAAATAAAAACAGACTTTGGACAAACTCTATATTGGGACTATTACCTATATGTGAAGGAAAAACCAATAACGAATTGGAATAAAAAAACATACATATTATATGGAAACAAAGACAATATGCAAAATGAAGAAACAATAAAAAGCTTTTCAGATAAATTTAATTGTGAACTAACTATATTAGAAGATGGAGAGCACTACTTCCATACAGAAGAACAGTTGAAATATTACAAAGAATGGCTGAAAAATTTATAAAGAGAGGTGGTAAATATTATGAAAAAGAAAACAACAATAATTGTTATAATAGCACTGCTAATTATTTTATTAATTCCAATACCAATGCACTTAAAAGATGGCGGAACAGTTGAATATAAAGCATTATTATATAAGGTTTCAAAAGTTCATAGATTAACAGGAAATATAGAAAAAATGTATGAAGAAGGGGTTACGGTTGAAATATTGGGCTTGGAAATCTTTAATGATGTAAAATAAGACTATAAAAACAAGAGGAAGATGATTATGTTAGAGATTAGAAAAGTTTTAAATGAAGAAATGAAAGATGCTTTAAACTTAGTATGGAGAGTATTTCTAGAGTATGAAGCACCTGATTATACTGATGAAGGTATAAAAGAATTTAAAAAATCTATTGATGATGTGAATTGGGTTAATGCAAGAGAATTTTATGGCGCATTTATTGAAGAAAAACTAGTTGGAGTAATCGCAACAAAAGATGCAACTCATATTGCATTATTCTTTGTAGATGGTAAATTTCAAGGACAAGGTATTGGTAGAAAACTGTATAATAAAATAATCGAGTTAAATAATCAAGAATTTTTTACAGTAAATTCATCACCTTATGCACACGAAATATATAAACATTTAGGGTTTGTGGATACAGACACAGAGCAATGTATCAATGGTTTAAGATTTTATCCTATGAAAAATAGTAAGGTGTAAGGAGGAGTATATGAATAAATTAAAAAATATTGAAAAATAACATATAAATATTAACTAAGGAGAGAAAATGAATATTAAAGATTACGGTTTTAAAAATAATATAAATACAGATAAAACTATAGCCAGAATTATTGCTACACACAAAGATAGGTATGAAATTGTATGCAATGAAGGGCAAGGGTTTGCACAAATAAAAAGGGGTTGCTATTACGATAACCCAGATAGCATTTATCCAACAACAGGAGATTTTGTTGCAATTCAATGGAACCCAACTGGAGATAGTATGATATATGAAACATTAAAACGAGAAAGCTCTTTTTCAAGAACGGCATCAACTAGCGATAGAAACCACAAACTACATAACCAACATGAACAGCTAGTTGCAGCAAATTTTGACTATGTGTTTATAATTCAATCATTAAATAATAACTTCAACTTACATAGAATAGAAAGATATTTAAGCTTAGCTTGGGAATCTGGAGGGGTACCAGTTATAGTATTAACAAAGAGTGACTTGGTTTCAAATGTTCAAGAATACATTGAACAAGTTGAAAATATTGCATTTGGAGTTGAAATTTATGCAGTAAGCTGTGTAACAAAACAAGGATTAGATAACTTAGAAAAATACTTTTCAAAAGGAAATACAATTGTATTTTTAGGCTCATCAGGAGTTGGAAAATCAACACTTGTGAATACTTTATATGGAAAAGAAGTAATGAAGACTTCTGAAATTCGTGAAGAAGATTCAAGGGGAAGGCATACAACCACATCAAGAAACCTAATAATGTTACCAAATGGTGCAATGCTTATAGACACCCCAGGTATGAGGGAGCTTGGAATGTGGGATGCAGAAAGTGGAATAAGTAAAACATTTCAAGATATAGAAAAATATTTAGGAATGTGCAAATATTCAAACTGTACACATACAAATGAGCCAGGATGTAAAATTTTGGAAGCAATAGAAAAAGGCGAAATACAAAAAGAAAGATTTGATGAGTATTTAAAGCTTCAAAAAGAATCAGAGTACAATACTAATTCTGATGAATATTTGAAAAATAAAAGAGAAAAATTTAAAGAGATATCAAAGATAAATAGGCACAATAAAAAGTAATAGAAACCATTGAAAGTAAGTAGCTTTTGTGATATAAATATTCTAAAAGCATAAATTCAGTGAAATACATATTTGTACATTTCATGAATACAAAATTTGAAAATGTGGCAGATGAAGTAGATGGCATTTTAAATAAGAAAAGAGAAAAATTTACTTCTATATGTATGAGGATAGGAAAAGTAAAAAAAGTTTGGTGATAAATACCAAAAAAAGATAAAAAATTAATTTTAGAAAAGAGGTAAAACAATGAAAAATTTTGGAAATGTACTATGGGGTATAGTACTAATTATAATAGGTATAATAGTAGGAGGAAATGCACTTGGCATTACAAACATAAACATATTTTTTGATGGTTGGTGGACATTGTTCATCATTGTACCTTGTTTTATAGGACTATTTAAAGAAAGAGAAAAAACAGGGAATATTATAGGGTTACTAATAGGCGTAGCATTATTGCTATCTTGCCAAAACATACTAGACTTTGATATGATTTGGAAATTAGCACTTCCAGCAGTATTAATAATTATAGGACTATCATTTATTTTTAAAGATACATTTGATAAAAAAGTAAGTGAAGAAATAAAAAAACTAAATGAAAAGAAAAATACTAATAATGAATATTGTGCAACATTTTCAGGTCAAACTGCTAATTTTGATGGAGAAAAATTTAATGGAGCTAACCTAACAGCAGTATTTGGTGGAGTAAAGTGCGATTTAAGAAATGCAATAATTGAAGAAGATGCTCTAATTAACGCATGTAGCGTGTTTGGAGGAATAGACATATTAGTTCCAGATAACGTAAAAGTAAAAATAAAATCATCATCAATCTTTGGTGGAGTAGATGAAAAGAAGAAAAATAAAATAGAGAACGATGAGGCACATACAATATATATAAATGCAACTTGTATATTTGGAGGTGCTGAAGTAAAATGACAATAGCACAAAAAATAATAAAATACCTAGCAATAGCTTTGGCAATATCTATAATAGTTTCAATATTTTCTGCAATCGCAGGAGGAATATTTGGTTTAGCTAGTGTTCTAGGTTTAAGAAAAAATAAGGCAATAGGAGAAATGAAAGCTATAGATTTTGAAAACAGCGAAGTTGCAACATTAGATATAGATGTGGCATTTACAAATTTAACTATAAAAACAGGAGAAACTTTAAAGGCAGAAACAAACAACAGTAATATTAACTGCAAACAAAACTATCAAAACATACAAATTAAAGAAAAATCACGTAATTGGTTTGCAAAAAATAATGAGGGCGATTTGATAGTATATGTTCCAGAAGGTATAGAATTCGAAACAATAAGAATAAATGCAGGAGCAGGAAAAATTAATATAGAAGAATTAAACACAAAGGAATTAGTCCTTAATTTAGGGGCTGGAAATACAGAAATATCTAGGGTAAATGTAAGTGAAAAATGTAGTATAGATGGTGGAGTCGGAAAACTAAGCATTCTATCAGGAACAATAAATAACCTAGACTTAGATATGGGAATAGGCCAAACAGATTTGGTTTCAAAAATTACAGGCAAAAGTGATATAAATTCTGGAATAGGAAAAGTAAGTATAAAACTTCTTGGAGACAAAGACAATTATAAATTCAAAATCAATAAAGGTATAGGAGCAATAGACATTGCTGGAGAAGAGATGAAAGATGGCCAAGAATGGGGCAATGGGAAAAACTATATTGATATAGATGGAGGAATAGGAGAAATTAAAATTGATTTTTAATTAAAGGAGCAAATTATGAATGAAATAAAAGTTAAATCAATTTATAAACATTTTAAAGGGAACTTGTACTTAGTTGAGGATATTGCAACACACAGTGAAACAAGAGAAAAATATGTAGTATATAGAGCTTTATATGGAGATACAGAGCTATATATAAGACCTTACGACATGTTTGCTTCAGAAGTTGATCATGAAAAATACCCAGATGTTAAGCAAAAATATAGATTTGAGTTGCAGAATATAGAAAGTGTTAGTAAAAAATAAATGGTTATATAAAAAGAAAACCTTTGCAAAATATATGCAAAGGTTTTTATAAATTTAAATATTGACTTTAAAATTTTAATGGAATATAATATTCACAAAATAATAAGGAGGTAGTTATGATTAAATTAGTATTAGTAAGACACGGACAAAGTGTTTGGAATTTAGAAAATAAATTTACAGGATGGACAGATGTAGCTTTATCTGAACAAGGTATAAATGAAGCTAAAGAAGCTGGAAAAACATTAAAAGATAAAGGATTCCATTTTGATTTAGCTTTTACATCAGTATTGAAGAGAGCCGAAGATACACTTGATTATATATTAAAAGAAATGGGAGAAGAAAATATTGAAATTCGAAGAAGTTGGAAGCTAAACGAAAGACATTATGGAGCTTTACAAGGATTAAACAAAGATGAAACAAGAGAAAAATATGGAGCAGAGCAAGTGTTACTTTGGAGAAGAAGTACAGATGTTAGACCACCAGAACTTGAAGAAACTGATGCAAGGTATCCGGGTAACGACCCCAAATACAAGGACCTAACAAAGGAAGAGTTACCTAAAACAGAAAATCTTGTAGATACAATAAAAAGGGTTTTGGAATACTGGAATTCTGATATAGAACCAGAATTAGAAAATGGAAAGAAGATTATAATAGTTGCACATGGCAATAGTTTAAGAGGATTGATAAAGTATTTAGATAATATAAGCGACAAAGATATTATAAATTTAGAATTACAAACAGGAAATCCTATATGCTACGAGTTAGATGAAAATTTAAAACCTATAAGACATTATTATTTAAAATAGAAATAATAAAACAAGTGCTTAAAGAGAAAGTGAGATAAAAAATGGCTAGTGATGAATACAAATTTTATAATGAATTAAAAAATTGGGACTTTAGTAGAATAAATTATACAGAAGAAAACTTAACTAATTGGGATATGTACAGTATTCTAAGAGAAAAATCTAATAGTTCAACAAAAGTATTAGATTTAGGAACCGGTGGAGGAGAAAATGTTTTAAGAAAATTCCCAGAAGTTCAAGAAATATTAGCAACAGATTTTTCAGAAGAAATGATAAAAACTGCAAATAATAACTTAAAACAATCAAGGAGAAAAAACATTACTTTTAAACAGATGGATAACTTAGATATGAATACGCCAGATAACTACTTCGATATAGTAGTGGCAAGACATACCTGCATAAATGCAAAACAGATATTCAAGACCTTAAAACAAAATGGAGTTCTACTATTAAGAGGTGTTGATAAATTAGATTGCTGGCAATTAAAAAGATTATTTGGAAAAGGTCAAGCTTATAACGATATAAAACCAATTAGCCAGATTGATTATGAAAATATTTTAGATGCAGGCTTTAAAGAAGTTGAGTTAGTGCCAATTCATGTAAGAGAATATTACAAGACAAAAGAAGACTTGTTATCATTACTATTAAAAACACCTATTTTGGATGATTTTTCAGAAATTGATAATAACAATTTTCAAAAAGAGAATATCAATTTAGATATACTTGTTGAATATATAAAGAATAATACATACGAAAAAGGAATTCTACTAATTAGGCGATACTATGGAATAACAGCAGTTAAGAAGTAATTGATATAGGAGAAATATAAAATGAAACTAGAAGAATATTTAAATAAGACAGTTAATGTTAAAATTGATAGACCATTAGGGAGCAAACATCCCCAATACGGTTTTATATATCCTGTCAATTATGGCTTTATTCCAAACATCATAAGTGGAGATGGAGAAGAACTAGACTGCTATATTTTAGGAGTGTCTGAACCACTAAAAGAATTTACAGGAAAGTGTATTGCTATAGTTCACAGAATTAATGATGATGATGACAAACTTATAGTAGTTCCGGAAAATATGAGCTTTGATATTGAAGAAATAGAAGAACAAATTCAATTCCAAGAGCAATTTTTTGAACATGAAATTAGTGCAATATCAACTTAATATATAATAAGTTTATATTATTTTTAAAAAGTAATTTTTATAAAAGGTGATGTAATGAAAAAACTAAATTCAAATCATTTAAAATTAATAGCAATTATAGCAATGACAATTGACCATATTGCAGATTTAATCTACCCAGGAATGCCTAATAATATAATTTCAAATATATTACATATAATCGGTAGACTAACTGCACCTATTATGTTTTTCTTTATTTGTGAAGGTTTTTATTATACTAAAAACTTGAAAAAATATATTTTAAGATTATTTATTTTTGCAATAATATCTCATTTTGCATATTGTTTTGCTTTTGGAATAAATTATATACCATTTAGTTCCGGAGATATTTTTAACCAAACAAGTATCATGTGGTCTCTTGCTTGGTCAGTAGTTGCTCTTTACATTGTAAATGGCAAAACTAATTTAAAAGAATGGCAGAAATGGATATTAGTTATTTTAATAAACATTATAACCTTTTCAGCTGATTGGAGCAGTATAGCAGTAATGGCAATTTTATCCATGTATTCTAATAGAGGAAATTTAAAAAAGCAAATACTAAGTATGAGCTTTTGGATCATGCTTTATGCAGCTATTTCATATTTATTTGTAAGTAAAACTTATGGATTAATTACATTAGCAGTTATATTAGTATATCCATTATTAAAGTTTTATAACGGAGAAAAAGGCAAGCTAAATTGGATGAAATGGTTCTTCTATTTATATTATCCACTACATTTAGTCATTATAGGAATACTGAGAATAACAATATATGGGAATATACCCTTACTGTTTAATTAACGATACATAAAAAAACAGAATACATATTATATACAAAAATCATGCAGGAGGTTTATTTTTTATGGACTATGAAATAATGATGAATGGAAATGTAAAAATAGGACAAATGGCTCCTGAGTTTGAAGGCATATCAACACAAGGGCCAATAAGTTTAAGTAATTATAAAGGAAAAAGGGTAGTACTATTCTTGCATCCTCGACGATTTCACTCCGTATGAGCATACAATTTGGGGAAATATCAGAAATGCTTGATATTGCTTAACATTTCTTTAACCGATAACTTACTCTAAAATGAATAAAAATTGCCACAAAATCGATCATGAGGCGACTGATTAGGAAGATTTAGCAATCATAATTAAAGATGAGTGGATATGTATGATGAAATTATTGCATATTATAATCAAAAGTATTTTAAAGAGCGGAGTAAAAACTGGAATAAAATTAATGGCAGAAGCAATAAAATAAGGTTGTCCAATAGATAATTTTGACAGGATAAATGAGTTTGTGGTATTATATGAATTAGTAAGTTATTGTGGAGGTATTTATGAAAAAGAAAGCTATATTAACAATAGCATTTTTAATTAGTAACTATCTGTAAATGTTGGAGGTGCGGTATGAAAAAAATATATATAATAACTGGTGCAAATGGTTTTCTAGGAAATAATATAATAAGAAATTTAGAACAAAATAGTGAAAATGAAATAAGAGCACTTGTATTACCAACCGGTATTACAAAATCACTAGAAAATTTAAATTGTAAAATATATTATGGGGATGTTACGCAAAAAGATACTTTGACAACAATTTTTGAAAATATAAAAGATAAAGAGGTTTATGTTATTCATTGTGCTGCAGCTGTATATATAAAAACAGCATATAATCCTTCAGTATATGATGTAAATGTAAATGGCACAAAAAACATTATAGATAAGGTTTTAGAAACAAAGTCAAAACTTATTTATATTAGCAGTGTACACGCAATTACGGAAAAACTAAATCATGAATTAATTACAGAAACTACTAAATTTGAACCTGAAAAAGTAGTAGGACTATATGCAAAAACAAAAGCAGAGGCAGCAAAGTACATTATAGATGCAATAAAAAATAAAAATTTAAATGCTTGTATTATTCATCCCTCTGGAATTATTGGACCAAATGATTATGGAAATAGCCACTTAACACAATTAATAAAGAAAGTAGCAACAGGAAAGCTTTTTGCTTGTGTAAAAGGAGGGTATGATTTTGTAGATGTTAGAGATGTAGCAGATGCTATTATTAATGCCTGTGATAAAGATAATAGAGGAGAATGTTACATTTTATCCAATAAATATATTACAATAAAGGAATTAACTGATTTTATTTGTGATTTTGAGGGTAGAAAAAGAATCAAGATAGTGTTACCACTTTGGCTGGCAAAATTAGTAGCTCCAATTTGCGAATTATATTATAACGTAAAAAAGCAAACACCATTATTTACAAAATATTCGTTATACACATTATCCTCAAACTCTAACTTTAGTAAAGAAAAAGCTAAAAGAGAATTAAATTATAAGAATAGAGATATGAAAGATACAATTAAAGATACAATAAAATGGTTACAAGAAAAAAACTATATATAAAAAGACATTTAGTTAAAAATAAAGAACTACTTTTTGAACGAAGTAGTTCTTTATTAAATTAATGTATTCTACTCAACAACAGGGGGAATAAATTTCTCAATTGCATTTCGTAGTTTAGGATGATGAATAACAAAATGAATAGAGGGACTATTTGCTTTTGAAATCATAACCCAGTTTTTTTCACAAACTAAAATTTGTATGTTCTTAAATGTATTATTATTGTTTACACTTATCTTATAATTTTTATTCTCTTTTTCATATTTTTTAGTCAAATTGATATGTTCCAGATACTCTTCATAAGTATAATAAATTCTTTTATCATAAAAAATATCTGCAAGGAAAAGAAGTGGTTTTGACTTTTCAAATTCTTCTTTTGAAAGAATTGATATCTCATCTTCAATTACATTTTGTTCTATTGTATTTTTTAATATTTCTTTCTGAAATTCTACAGATTCTTGTATTGCTTTTATACTTTCAGCAGAAACATTGTTATGTTTTAAAATTTTAAAAAGTAAATTATTTGAGATTGTATGTATTGGTAAAGAAAACAAAATCCTTCTGCGACTTGCTTTAGTTTTTACACTTGATGATAAAAAGGCATTAAAAGCATTTTGTGAATCTTCTTTATAAATATCCATAAGAGATGTAGCTTTGCTTAATAAACATTGTGCCTTTGCTTTATAGTAAGAAATATCATTTTTATTTGTTGTTAAAGCATATTTACCTTTATCATGATAACCATTTATACATTCGCCATATAAAGCAGCAACACCAGAAACATAATTAAAATGACAATATATATTATTTTGCAATCCTTTTAAAAAGTATGGAGAAACCTGTCCAGTCATATAAATTGGTAACCAACTTTCTAAACCTAACATCATCTCATTAAATGGTCTATCAACATTATGAATAATATTTAGATGTAAACCTTTTTTTAGCATTATAGCAATAGCATACATCCATTTTTTACCGAATTCAACATCTTGTGCCATATCTTCCATAGGCATATCACTACACATAAAAACAGGTTCATTATTTTTTGAAAGAATGGTTGCTTTAAAAAAGTCTAATTCCCCTTTTTTCATTTCTTCTATTCCATAATATGTTTTAGAAGTTGCCTTATAAAATGGAATAGTAGGTACTTTCATTTCATCAAAGTGTATAGCTTTAATATATTCATTTAAATCAAATTTATCTAAATTATTTAAAAAGTTGTCAATATAATTATTAGCTGGAACTAAATTAGTAGAAAACCATTTAAATAATTTATTATAATAGCTAGAATTATCTTTTAAGTCTTTTAAATTACAACCAATAAGAATAGCTACAGCCTTCTTATCATCTTCTAATTTATATTTCTTTACAACAAAACCACAAACATTTTCAATAAAGATTTTAGGCTTTGAGGGGGTCTTGTTCCCAGTACGAATTTTAGAAAGCAAAGAAGCATCATAGGAACTAAAACGAGATAATTCGGACATATTTATATTTAAAGTTGCAATAAGTTCATTGAAATTCTTACTTAATTGTTCAAAGTCAATAGAAACATCATTTAAAGAGCTGGAAAGATTGCTATAAATTTCATCTCTTGTTATATTTAATTTTTTAAAACTAGAAAGCTCATACAAACCATCTGCTAATTGAACTAATTGTTTACCTCTTATATTAGGACTTCTATCTCCTCTGCGATAACGGCTAATAACAGAAGTAGATAGACCTGAAGCATTTACAAGTTCTTTAGAAGAACATCCAATTTGTTTTATATATGTATTTAATTGCTCACAAAAAGTCATAAAAAAACCTCCAAACTTATATTCCATAATCAATTATAATATATCACAAATACATAGTGAAAACAATCGCCAAAAAAACAACTGAAACTTTGGCGAAAATAATAAAACTAATAAATAGTTATGATAAAATAACTTTAAGAATATTAGGGAAGGAGGTAAATGAACTATAAAATAGATAGTTATTAATATAAGAATAAAACATTAAGGAGGAAAAATGAAATGAAAATTAAAAAAAGTTTAATTTTTTTAGCAATTATTTTAGCTAGCATATGTCTGTTTAGTTTTTCAAACAGAGTAAATGCAGTAACAATTAGTGATGATGGAAAGTATACATTAATACTAAATTGTATTAATGAAGTAGATGCTAGTATTGATGGTGAAAGCTATAAGGTTATAAAATTCAATGTTGCAGAAGGAGAAACAACAGTTAAATTATCTGAATTAACAAAAGGAATAGAACCTTTCAATGGTAGAACTCAATTTGCATATTGGGGAAGTTTTACGGGCGAAAAGGCTAATGAAGATATAGCAATAACTGATTTTAGCTGGAGTGGTGAGTTAGAAAAAGGCAAACCATATACAAATGGATTGACTCTTTATCCAAAATTTTCTGATAAAGCATTACAAGGAACAGGCACATATTATCTAACACTCGATGCTTTTGCAGGTAAAGTAAATGGACAAAGCATTGTAAACATAACAAGTAAAAGTACAGAATATAAAACAGTTGATTTAACAAAATATACCCCTGTAAGAGAAGGATTTACATTTAAAGGATGGGAGTTAGATGGAAAATTTGTAACTTCTATTGATTCTAGTTATTTTGCTAACCGTGATTGCATAAAAGTAACTGCTACATATACTCAAGATACTTTTAAAGGTGAAGGAATTGTATTGATTTTAAATGCTAATGGTGGTAAAATAAATGACAAAGAATCTAACAGTTATGACTATATAGGTGGTGACAATTCAGGAACAACTATGTCACTTCTACCATATATGCCTGTGAGAGAAGGATACACGTTTAATGGTTGGAATACAAAAAAAGATGGTAGTGGAGAAATTTATAAATATGTTTTCTGGAGATTCTGGGATAAGGATGAAAAAACAGATAAAGAATTTGACAAAGATACTCTAATAAAAGAAGAAAGTGGTTATGAGAGATATAAAAATGTAACACTATATGCTTCTTGGACTAAAAATTCAGGAGAACCAGAACAACCTGTTAAAGAAACAGTAAAAGAAATTCAAAGTACAGGAGAAACAAAAGCAAAAATTGAATTTGCAAAAGAAGTTAGTAAAGACTACAAATTAGATATAAAACCTGTAGAAGTTAAAAAAGATTTAACAAACAAAAATGTTAAATATGTAGTAGATATAAATGTACTAGAAAATAACCAAATAGTTAAAATTAGTGATACTAAAATGAAAATAAGAATTGCATTGCCAGAAGACTTAAAAGGATTTAGCAAATATGAAGTAGTATATATTTCAAATGATGAAATAAAAGAAACAATACCAGCAACAGTAGAAGATGGATATATAGTATTTGAAACATCACATTTAAGCCAATATGGAATTGTGGCAACAAAAGTTGAAGAAAAAACAGAACAAGTTAAAAACGAAACAAACAATCCAAAAACAGGAGATAATATTACAACAAGTATAATGCTATTTGTATTTTCTATAACAACTATTGGAACATTAACAGTAGTAAACAGAAAAAAAGTAAGAGAATAGTAAGGCAATATATAGAGGCTGGTTGGAGTTATTAGCTAGCCTCTATACACGAAAGGATAATGTAAATAATGAGAAGAAAAAAGAATAAAAAATATAAGAAAGCAATTTTAAATCTTATTTTATATATAATTTTGCTTTCTATATTAATATATTCTGGAATTAAAATCTTTAAATGGTATAAAGATAAAACAAATAACAATAAAATAGTAGAACAAATAAAAAACACTGTAATTATTGAAGAAAACAACGAAGATGGTAACGAGAAGGGATATACAGTAGACTTTAATAAACTAAAAGAGCAAAATAACGAAACTATTGCATGGCTTAAGATAAACAATACAAATGTGGAATATCCAGTAGTAAAAGCAACTAATAATAGTTTTTATTTAAATCATAGCTTTGATAAAAGCAAAAATTCAGCAGGATGGATTTTTGCAGACTATAAAAATAAATTTGATAATACAGATAAAAACATTGTTATTTATGGTCACAATATGAGAGATGGCTCAATGTTTGGCAGTATGCTAAATATACTAGATGCTAAATGGTACGAGAATGAAGAAAATACAAATATTACTTTATATACCGAAAACGAAAAATGTATTTATAAAGTATTTTCCATTTATAAAATAGAAAATGAAGACTATTATATAAAAACAGAATTTAAAAATGATAATGAATTTGAAGAATTTGTAAAAAACTTAAAGAAAAGAAGTATTAAAGATTTTAATGTTGACATTTCAAAAGATGATAATATATTAACATTGTCAACTTGTGCAAATAATAATAAATATAGAATTGTATTACATAGTGTTAGAGTTAAATAAAACAGAAATAGAGCAATTGTAGAAGATAGAGGAAGCATAATTAAAAAACATTACATCAAATATGAAAAGTAAAGCTATAGTAAAAAAAACAAAAATTTACAATTAATACTTGTGAAAAAAAAACATATATGTTAAAATATAAATATATTTAATAGAAGGGGGATATAAAATGGAAAAATCAAAAATCGATTTATACATAACAACAAATGCAAAATATTTTGAACCATCAGCTATACCAATCATTAGACAAAAAATGGAAAATGCACCAGATGAAGCATTATTAACACTTCAGGCAACAGAATTAAAAGATCCAACAACAGTTTTATTAATTTCTATATTTTTAGGTTCTTTAGGAATTGATAGGTTTATGATTGGAGAGACAGGTATGGGAATCTTAAAACTATTAACAGGCGGACTTTGTGGAATATTAACAATTATAGATTGGTTTACTATAAGTAAAAAAGCAAAACAATTAAATTTATCAAAAGTAAGCATGATAATGTAACATGAAAAAAATAAAAATTATTAAATATATAATAACTAATATTTTTCTATTTGTTATTATATATTTATTTTATTTGTTTCGGCAAAAGAGTGTGCTTAATCTATAATATATTTAAAATTCCATGCCCTGGATGTGGTTTAACAAGATCAATTTTTTATTTATTTAATAAAGATATACAAATGTCATTAAAATATAATATATTAACAATTCCATTAATATTACTCTATACAATTAATTCTATATGGTATTTAATTGATTGTATAAGAAACAAAAATACACTAAAAAGATTTATTGAAAAATATAAAAAACATATAATAATAGTTGCAATAATATTGTTTTCTATCAGCTTAATAAAAAATTTAAATAACTCGTTATTATATAATGTATGTAATGTTTAAGTGCGCAATTTCCAATTAAAAATGGTAGAAAAAAGTGCAAAATTTTATTAAAATTTAATTATCAGAAGAAAAAACCTTTTGATCAAAATTTTAATAGGAGGAATTAAAATGAAATTTAATGAAAAACTAGTAATGTTAAGAAAACAACAAAATTTATCACAAGAACAAGTTTCAGAAAAATTAGGAGTAGCAAGACAAACTATTTCTAAATGGGAGTTAGGAGAAACAACTCCAGAAATGGATAAGCTAATCATAATAAGTAAATTATATGATATTACATTAGATGAACTAATGAAAGAAGACAATGAGGGAAAAAATGTAAACGATCCTAATAATACGAATTCGCAAAAATTAGCAGGAATGACAATTAAATTTCTAAAGGGCATAGGAATATTCATTTTTATAGTAGCAATATTATATGTATTTATTATGATAGTGGAACTTATAGCATTTAATAGACTTAAAACAGATAGTGGTTCAAAAACAACTATAATACAGACACAAGAAAAAGTTGAAAACTATGCAGAATAAATATTAAACAGTAAAAAGATAAAGAGTAATATTTAAAAAAGAATTGGATTTGAAGAAGTGTGTTCAAAGTGTTAATAAAAATGATTCCCCAAAAAGATTTACTATAATTAACCTAGCAGAATGCTTATCATTTGATACTTTGTTACAGGAGGTGTGAATATGAGTGATTCAAAAGAAAATGTTGATGTGTTAAAAATGTATGGAGAAGATAGTACTATACAAAGAGATGAATTTTTAAAAAAGCATAACTTAAATGAAAAGGGGCTTACTAGTAAACAAGCTGAAATTAATATTAAGAAATTTGGTCTTAACGAAACAAAAAAGGCTAAACCTAAGAAGTGGTATAATTATTTACTACAAAGTTTACTAACACCTTTTAACTGCATTTTAATTGGTATTTCAATTATCTTAATATATACAGATATATATTTAGCAATAGAACCAAGCTATGCAAATATAATAGTCATAGCAATTTTAGTTACTGCAAGTACTTTATTAGATTTTTTTGAGTCATATAGATCTAATAAGGCAGCAGAAAAATTAAGGGAAATAGTTGAAACAACTACTACAGTTATTAGAGATAACAAAGAAATAAATATACCAGTTAAAAATGTAACTTTAGGAGACATTGTTTTATTGTCTGCTGGAAGTATTATACCAGCTGATTTAAGAATAATCGAATCAAAAGACTTATATGTAGGACAGGCTTCATTAACTGGAGAATCTGATAATATAAAGAAAACTGTTGAATTAGAGAACAAGCAAGAAGAATTAGACAGTATATCAGATTTTGATAATATCTGTTTTATGGGTACAAATGTTGTATCTGGTTCAGCAAAAGGTGTTGTAATAAAAGTTGGAGATTCAACATATTTTGGGAAAATAGCAAATACCGTAACTTCTGGAAAAGAAAAAACAGCATTTCAAAAAGGTATTGAAAGTATAAGTAAATTATTAATTAGAATTATGATTTTTATGATTCCAATAGTATTTTTAATAAATGTGGAAAAACATGATATTATTCTAGCATTTACTTTTGCTGTTGCAATAGCAATTTGCATAACACCACTACTATTACCAGTTATTTTATCTTCAAGTTTATCTAAAGGTGCTGTAAGAATGTCAAAAAAGAAGACTATTGTTAAGAAGCTAGATTCAATTCAGAACTTTGGAGCAATGAACATATTCTGCACAGATAAGACAGGAACATTAACAGAAGACAAGATTGTTCTAGAAAAATACTTAAATGTAAATGGAGAAGAAGACTTCAACATTTTAAAATATGCTTTTTTAAATGCCTATTTGCAAACAGGACTAAAAAGCAATATAGACGAGGCAGTAGTTGCTAAAGCTAAAACTATTGGAATTGAGAATAGTGTAGAAAAATATAAAAAAATAGATGAGATTCCTTTTGACTTTTCTCGTAGGTGTTTATCTATAGCAGTAGAAATTGATAATAAAGATGAATTAATAACCAAAGGTGCTGTTGAAGAAATTCTAAACATTTGTACAACATTTGAATATAAGGGACAAACGGAAAAACTTACAAATGAAAAAATAGAAAACATGAAAAGAATTTGTAAAAACTTAAATGAGGAAGGTTTTAGAGTTGTTGCCATTTGTAAAAAAATTATAACTAATAATAAAAAAGATTTTAATAGCACTGATGAAAAAGACATGACTTTACTAGGTTTTATTGGTTTTCTTGATCCACCAAAGGAAAGTGCAAAAGAAGCAATAGAAGGCTTAAACAATGCAGGAATAAGAGTTATGGTTCTTACAGGTGATAATGTTGAAGTTACAAGATGTGTTTGCAATAAAGCAGGGATAAATTCAAAAGAAATCATAACTGGAAATAAAATAGATGCCTTATCAGATGTAGCACTATCAAGATTATTAAAAAGAAATAATATATTTGCAAAACTTTCTCCAATACAAAAAGCAAGGATTGTTAGAGTTTTAAAACAAAATGGAAATGTTGTAGGTTATATGGGAGACGGAATAAACGATAGCCCAGCGTTAACAAATTCCGATGTTGGAATTTCTGTTGATACTGCAGTTGATATAGCAAAAGAAACAGCGGATATTATATTGCTTGAAAAAGACCTTAATGTACTATTAGATGGTGTAATAGAGCGGAAGAAAAACATATGTAAATTTAATGAAATATATAAAAATGGCAACAAGTTTCAACTTTGGGGAAGTAGTTTCAGTAATTATTGCAAGCATTGTACTACCATTTTTACCTGAAACACCAATTCAATTATTAGTAGAAGGATTATTATATGATTTTGGTCAAATGACAATTCCATTCGATAATGTAGATAAAGAATTAATTAAAAAGCCAAAAAAATTAAATATAAAAAGCTTAAAAAGGTTTATGTTTTTTATGGGTCCTGTAAGCTCTTTATTTGATATAGTTGTATTTTTACTATTATGGTTTGTTTTTACAGTAAGAGATGTTACACACTTTCAAACAATATGGTTCACATACAGTATAGTATCAAATTTAATAGGAATGCATATTATAAGAACGGCAAAAACACCATTTATACAAAGTAATGCACATAAGGCTGTTTATATATCTTCAATTCTGTTAATTATAATAGGAATTTTAGTACCATTTACGCCTCTAGGAACTGCGATAGGCTTAGCACCAATTGCATTAGAATATATTTTCATGATATTTGGAGTCACATTCTTATATTGTATTGTAGCAAGTTATGCAAAGAAAATTTATATAAAGAAATATAAGGAATGGATATAGAAATAATAGAAGATACTAATTGCATTTATGGAATAACAACAAACTTTTAAAATAGGATGGATATCAACAATAAATAAATTATTTATATCAAAAATAAACCAACTCACATATTATATATAAAAAATATGT
>ULNE01004656.1_pt1 | contig 23895 bp, 41 predicted proteins | sample 1951831 | NCBI WGS metagenome assembly ULNE01 (sample SAMEA4835568, study PRJEB28245) | human gut metagenome | biome: gut microbiome; material: fecal sample | place: Denmark | collected 2008 | reverse complement strand
ATTAAAGTCATTCAAATCTAAATTTTTATTTGTTACCATGGATCTTTGGTTTAGTTTCTCCATTTACCCGAGTTACCTTAAAGTATTGACCCATGAAATCATTATTAAGAATCTTGTCAATAGCAATTGCTAAGCGTGCTTCGTATTCAGTATCATTCATGTCTGATGTATCAGCATCAAAGTATCTAGCTAAATACCCTGAAGTACAATAGCCCTTTGATTCATCAAACCTGTACCAATTGTCAAAGTCATCAAAAGGATCAAAGGGGTTGTCTACTGTTGTGATCCAGATATGTAATGTATCATTGCGGTCTGTAGAACTTTGTGTTGCTAGCTTCAGAGATCCGTCTTTTGAATTACTCATTCCCTTATTCTCCTTTCTATAAATATTTGTTGATAGTTGATACAGAAAGTCCAGTTGCTTCAGCTACTTCAGCTTGTGTATAACCAAAGTTAAGCATAGACTTTATCCTTGCAACTTGAGAAGCATTAACAGTAACTGTTTTCTTCGGAGATGCAAGCTGTTTTACTCTATCTGAATCAGCATTGTTAAGTATTTGTGTAAGCTTTGATGTACTGACTGCACCAGATTGAATTGCAGACCATTCTCTGTCTGTTATGTCAACTTGTACATTAGACTTAGATGCGCCAACCTTTGCTCTAGCTGCAGTTAAAGCCTGCTGTCCAGCTCGTTTGATTTCATCTGCTGTCCAATCTGGATTAGCCGCTTGCTTTTGCTTTAATGTCTTGTTAGCAAGTATCTGTGCCTGTCTCTCTTTTGGCGCATTCTGTAATGCCCGGTTAAGCTTAGCATTAAGACTTGCTACTTCCGCCGAATATACTTTCTTAGCTTGTGCATTTATTTCAATGTTCTTAGTAGCTACATAATTCTTTCTTGCTAATTTAGCCATAGACTTAAGGGCATTGGCATAGTCTGCATATGCAACCTCTTTGGGATTAGGGTTCTTGGATAACAGGGTACGGGCATCATTTGTAGCCGCCATCTTAGATGTCTTGACAGTAGCCAGTTTCTCACCTTTCGATTCCCATGTACCATCCTTATTTCTTTTCCAGTCCGTATATGTACGCCCCGTAGGCTCCGGATGTACTTCACCAGTCTTAGGATCAATGTCTTTTAAACGAATCTGTTTTGTTTCAGCAACATAGGCCACTGATTTAGACCGGGATAAGAGCGTGGATGCACCGGCATCACTACCACCCTGGTACTTTTTCTTTAACTCAGCTATACGGTTTTCTTCATAGGACCTCTTATAGTCCAAGCCGTGCTTCGGTGCGTCAATAACGACCATCGAATGTTTTACGGCTCTTGCAATTTCATCAGGCTTTGCACCCTTTAATGTCATATCAGTAATCAGATTGGAGATCTTACCCATTTCCAATCCTTTACGTTTCTCTGGAAGTTTAGCAGTAACTCCTTCAACTCCGCGATATGCAATCTTAGGATCGAAGTCTTTAAGACCAGTGTATTCACTGATGTCGGATGTGGTTATTTTAACTTTTGATCTTGGTGAATTCGACGGGATTAATACTGCTGTATCGCCATCGAAATCAGCTCCTGATAATCTTTCTGCAACTTTAGCATTAATTCCAACTGCATCGATTGCGTTGCCAAGCATTGCTTTTGCTTGCGGATTCTTATTATTTACCTTAAGCTCTGGGATCTCAAATGTGCCGCCATGCGGATAACGAATAGCACAGACAGTTTCACCATTCTTGTATGAGGGCGCATATATCTCATTATCTTTCAGAGAAGACACCGGTAAGATTACTTTAGAACTCTGCCTTGGAAGTGCTGCTGCTTTAAGATCTACTGCCTGGCTATCACAAGCCTCAGCAAAGTCTGCCAACAGTTTTCGTTTCACAACCGGGTTCGTCATTTTGAGTATTTTATCAAGTTCATCCTGACGATTGTCAATCGATTGTTTAAGCTGTTTTTTAATAAGCGGGAGCTGCTGTTTTGATAAGAACTGAGAAGCAAGGTTCTTAGAATAGTGGTCCCAATCGCCTTCTTCTTTCAGTTTGTTAATAGCTCCTAGTTTATCATTTCCATCCTTATCTTTGTAATGATACTGACCGTTTGCTTTAATTGTTGCTCCAAACGGATTGTCCGGGTCGTCTTTCATTTTCTTAAAGACATCCATTTTTGGTACGTCACTTGTTTTATTGGTATTGAATATAACATCAACACCTTTAGGCATGTTGTCCGAATATATTGCCATGCCTTTCAGATAATGAGTACCATCTACAGCAATTCTTACCTGCGCATAATGAGAGTCCCCAAGATCAAGATCGGCAACTCCTCTTCGAAGCTCAATAACACCATCTTTCTCCAATCCACCTTTATCTCCGTATCGAACAGATACTCGGCTTGATGAAATACTTGATGGGTATTCCGGTGCCCAGAAAGTTGTTCCACCATCATGAGAATACTCGTTTACTGGCTGAATCTTGTCAGTGTGTTGTTGAACGTCTTTCCATTCGGTTCCTGGAGGACAAAGAACTTTAGTAGTTGTATACTGCCCTTTTTGATTGATCTGTGGAACCCTAACTGAATGCACTTCATAACCAGCTTCTTTTAAGATCTGAAGAGATACATCCAATCTTGTTTTGGTAATCCCCATTTCTCTTTCGACTCCAGTACCAACATCGACAAAGTTCTTAGTGCCGACTCTTTTGGCTAGAGTCTCTGCTGCGTTAATACACGCATCCTTCTTAAGCTTTTCGCCTTGGTTCAATAATGATCGAACTGTTGATTCTTTTGATGCAGAATCGAACATCATTTCAGCTATTTTGACATTGGAATATCCATGCTCTTTCAATTTCATAGCTCTATTGATTCGATCTACTTTTTCAGCATTGACATAGATTGACTGCTTGTTTCGAAACTCAGTCGTTTTCATACCCATGAATGCAGCAATTTCTTTTTCACTTTTTCCTCGAGCTTTCATCTCTTGAACAGTCCTTAAGAACTCTGCATTATGCTGATATGGATTATCCCCAGAACCCCAAGGATATCTCCCCGAATGACGAGGAGTACCATAATGTGCTAAGTGGCTCATACAATGCCCTCCTCTTTCTTAACGGTTACAATAATCTTGTCAAACGACTTGATTTTGTCCATGATTGGCAATATAATTTCCGGTGTAGGAACCTCTTTGAGAATCTCATTATTTTGATAGATTCTCAGCTCGATTCCAATATCTCCAGGCTTAATACCATACTCCAAACAAAATAGTGCGGTATAAATTTCCAACTGCTGCATATGTGCAGGAATATCGCCTGTTTTTAAGTCGTGTATTCTAAGAAAATCTTTAGCAAACTTAATAGCGTCAGCTGTGCCAAAGCAATTCTCAGAATAATATAACACCTGCTCTGGTGTCATTCTGTACCCGATTGCATCATTAACATGCATGTTGAGTGTTAGCGGTGATCTTGGCAATCTCTGCCGAAGCTTAATACATTTTGCTGCAAACTCATGCAACTCCGTACCTTGCTGAGCTTTCAAGAATCGTCGGTATGTGCTTTCAAGTTTCTCAGCATCATAGTTTATCCAATGATACTTACTAGCTCCGAGATATGCGTGATCTCCTTCTTTTACTTGTGAATGTTTCCTGAATTCCATTATAAATCTCCTTCTTATTTTGAGGATAAATGAAACTTCCATATTGCCCCATTTCATTTGCCTTTTTTACATAGTAATCTTGATTAGGTCTGTGGCTTGCTTCGGCATCTCTTTTAACTTCAAGCAATGCCCAGCCATCTCTATCCAATAAAACCAAATCAGGAATTCCCTGTTTGTAATTAGGATCGTTCTTTAAAATAATAGAATCTGGAAATAACTCTTTTAATTCTGAAATTATATCAGATTGAATTTTGTTCTCTTTTTTCATTGTTCTCCTTTCGTAGGGCCGGAGGTAAACGTAATGGCAGTTGTGATGTGCAGATGTAAGAACTTTAATATATAAAAGAGCCCCACGAAAAGACAAACAAAAAGGAAAGAGGCAGATTCTGCTCTCCTCCCCTATAATAAGCTATGTTTTTTTCGCGAGGCCTATTTTATGAAAGCAGACTCATTGAAATTCTTTTTCTGAGCTAGAGCTCTTGTAATTCTAAGCTCGATTGGGCTTCTACATTTTAAATGAAAGTATTTAAGTTCTTTGTATGGTGTGGTAAGTCTGTCAATTCTTCCACTGGCCTGCTTCATCATTTTGTACGAGTAGTTCTGTGAATAGAAAACCATTGTGTCTGTCTTTATACAATTCCATGCTTCCGACCCAGCATTGTATTGAACAAGATAAATCCATTTTGAATTGCCGAATGGTTCCTGATCATGCCGGTGTCCATTTAACTCAGCGATTGCAACATCTTCTCCAAAGTCTATATTTTTGATGATCTCCAACTCATAATCGAAATTGTAGAAAACTATCAGCTTGTTATGTTCTTCGAAAATATTTCGTAATGCTTCGGCTCTGCTTTCATCAGCATAGCAGATCTTTCTTAGCTTATAACACAACTCACTAACATTTTCTATCGGTTCATTCTTCTCATAATCCCACCTATCTCTCATAAGAGTTTTATAAGCTTCTCTATCAAACGAGCACCAAACATCTTCGTGATGTTGAATAGCTGGATTTTGATACGGCATATCAACTAACACTCTTCGTCTTAATCTGTTCAGTCTTTCAGTACCAATGAATTTTTCAATTTGTGGAAACTTGCTGAATCGTGAAAATACACAGTGTTCAGCAGTGAACTCACTTTTATTCTTGTAAAATCCATTAGCAATAAAGACTGGCATGTAATCCATGTAATTGTCTCCTGGTGTTGCAGATAGCAATATCCATTCATTGGACTTTGCAATCTTTAGGAATGACTTAGTCCAAGCGCCATAACCAACTACTCGCTGTTCGTCAAAAATAAAGAAGCTGTTTTTAACGTCAGCATATTTCTTAATATTGTTCCATGAGTCTATGACTATTTTATGATCATAGATCTTAGAATTATCGTCTGGTGTTAAATAAAACCAACTCATGTCTCCAAGCCATTCGCCGCTATCTCTTTTCTTAGCAGTTGTTATGATGTAGAGATCTTTTGGATTTTTCATCTTTGTCATTGGCTCTAGCTCTCCACCATTTCGGATGAAGTAGTACGCGAGTCCGGTAATAGATTTACCAGACCCTGTACCGCCACAAAGTATACAGCCGTTATGCATTTTCCTTATCGCACTCTTTTGGTGCGGCTTCAACTTTAATTCCATATTAATCTAAGTCAGCGTATTTCTCGGCGAACTTGTTTTCACGAATTGTTACATACATCGAATCAACATATGCGGTGATTCCAGTACGACCATTCATCTCCCATTCGTAAGGACGAATTGAAATATCACAGTTTACAATGTCAACAACATCAAGCTGGGATACTGTGTCTTCATCCAGGAGCGTCTTGTGATTACCGACAATAAGCCATACCTGTGTATAACGGTTCATATTGAGTTTTACAGGAAGAGTCCATTCCTGTTCAGAGTCATCTGCTCCTTCTGGAAGAGGACGATCTTTTATATTCCATCCTTCCTGTCTCAGTTCATCAGCCATTACTGTATCATCAATTACAACACTGAATCCTCTTTTACCAGGATTGAATTTATCTCTTTCTCCTGAAAAGTTCTTCCAAATAATCATTACACCTTCAATGTTAATGTTGTTTACGTTTGCCATAATAGACCTTCCTTTCTATGCTGCCATATCGGTATGTTCATCAATTGCAAATTTCTCAAAGTCACCAAACTCTGAGATAGTTTCTATTGCTTTATTAGCAAGTTCTTCATAATAAGACATGTCAATCTTATCCTGAATATTGTTTGTTATTACATCTTCAGATTCGAGCCAACGGTATCCCTTTGTTCCAGACGGTGCAAAGTACTTATCGTCTTTTACTCTGAATAACTGAGCTCCACCACAGCCTTCTTTGATTGGGCAGAACTGGCCAACTTTACCAACGAACTTATAGTCATGTTCATCTTCTGCCAGATTCTCGTTAAAGTCGAGGTCAAGCTCTCCGCCATTGCTGACGGCGATTGTCTGACATAAGTCCTTGAATTCGATCTTTTCATGAGTGAAGAGTTTCTTGAATACATATGGTACTGCGAACTGAGTTCCAGTTGCTGTCCATCCTTCACCTTTCTCATATGCAATGTAGACTGCATTGTTTACTAAGCAGATTTTCTCATACTCAGCTTCGATCTCGAATGTATATCCATACTTCTTTCCGAAGTCATAGATGAACTGCTCAACTTCCGGTGTCGGATTATCGATTTTGATTGAATCAGTCTTGATGTGAACGACGTGTGCTCCAAGTTTCTCAACTTCGCCTTTAAGTGTTGCCATGAAGAGTGCTCCACGTTTAGCAACGATGTTGTCGATGTTTCTTTCATCCTTGAATAGATTACTGAAGTGAGCTGATGTCAGTCCATATACAGAGTTAATTACAATCTTCAGAGCCTTAGCAAGTTTGTCGAGTTCTTCCTTAGCAAGATTAGCAAACCGAGCAAATGCTCCGCCGAACAGAGTCTTTAATGCTTCAACGTCACGATGCTTAATAGCAATGCGAGCATCAACAAGATCTTTAAATCTCGCGGTATATTTCTTACCAAACAGATTAAGCGCGATTACAGAATGTGGATGCATAGATGCTACATCAAATGTTTTGACATTGCGGTACATTCCAGGATCAGCAATTACTAATCCACCCTCATTAAGTTTGATATCACGATATGTTGATACTCCGTGATCGAAGACATAGCCTTCAAACTTATTGAATTCATTGTAGGTTTCATTACCATCCATATCAACAGAGATTCCTGTAGACAGATCAGTATATACAAACTCTCGCTGTGGATTCTTGTCTTTTCCAAAGATCAGTTTACCAGACAACATGTTGTTTGTATCGTTTGGACATCCGCCAGCAATTTCAGCTAAGACACATCTTGCTTCAAAGTCTTCAATGTTAGCTTCAAATGTAGCTTCTGTTGCAATGACATCATTGTCACAATACTCAGCAACCTTAGGCCACAGTTCTTCTGGTACTGGCTGGTCCCAAGGCAATGCCCATTCCTGATGATGAATACCTAACTCGATTTCCCACTTCTTCAGACTCTGCTTCTTAGCACAGAAGTCATAAACATCTGTATAGCTTAAGTTGTATGCCGATCCGAAGAAAGCATTTGGACTCTTGTTAATAATGTCTTGTGAGAGCTGGAATAAAGCTTCCAATGAATATCCCATCATTCGAGCATACAGAATGTGGTTATCATATCTTCGACAGTTGAATCCAACAAGTTTCATTTTGAGGAACTCTTCAACTTCTGTCGGTGATGGATTGATCATCCTCTTACAAGGTCCAGGTTCTCCTCTGTATTTCCAGTTAACCAATAACAGGTTTGGAAACACCTCAATATCATAGAATGCAATCCTGTCATCTTTTGGATTGTCAACTCCTGCAACATCATCAGAACAGTAATGAATCTTTCCAACCTGCTCTAGACAATAGTCTGCATGGTTTGTACTTGATGCAGCAAACGCTACGATATCATTACGCATGTCTGTTACATCATAGTGTTCTCCTGACTCATATGCATCGTCAAGAATCTTTTTAATAAAGTCTACACTTGGTTTTGTACCAGGATGACTCTCTTTCCGAAGATTCTTTTTGATCAATGCTCGAATCATCTTTTCGCTGGCAACTACTTTAAAGTCTACCATATTTTCACTCCTTTTCTTTAACGGTAACCCTGAAGATATAGTAGCAATTGGAGTTGAGTTACATGCTGTTACAACTCTTCGCAATGCTCCTTTACCACTATAAACCTTGATCTCTATATTGTCGCTATATACATTGTCAAGTTGTTTAGGGTCACCAGTATAATAGTAATGCAGATGCACACCTGCGCCACTCTTTGAGAACTCAGCATATGTTGGCGGCCATTGAGATGCCGCGTCTAAGTTCATTTCCTTAGACTTATTCCCTTCAGCATCTTTCAGATCAAAGTCAATGACTATTAAATTCTCTGGAACTCTAACATAGTGAAGTTTAGTAGTATCCAGATCCTTCAATGTTGTACCAACTCGATCCCACGCTTTTGATGGCGCATCGCCGCGTGCATATTGTGCTTGGCAATCTTTACACACTTCATCTAAGATAGATTTAGTGCTATCCATTTTGAGCCATGATTCTTTGGCTTCGTCTGGCTTAAGCTCTTTGTCTACGAACTTATCTTTCTTGAAGCCTTTGTAATAGCTTCTAGCTCTTGTTCCATCTTCCAAAGTAATTCTGTCGAGAAACTCATCGAAGTAATCTTTCAAGTCTTCCCTGAATTTGTACATTGGCATTTTGTTTGGGAGCCCAGTGTTGTCGCAATACTCTTTATACAGACTATATGCTGCTTTTAATGTTGTTCCATCATCCTTCTCAAAGAACGGATAACAGCTTTCTACGAAGTTGAAGAAGACGTCCGTTTTGAACATCATATCCAATGGCTTATATCCATCGTAGTAATGCTTTCCGTATTTCTGGTATACTTTGAGACAATGATTAGCTATAGCTCCAAGCTCATATGGAATCTGACTCATGCATTCCTGGTAAGTATCTGGCTCGAGTAATTCGCCAGTTGGCTTAACATCAATCAGTCGTCTTATAATACCTGACTTTGCATCAGTGATTTTGACTGGTCGGTTTGTACCCATGAATAGCATACTGTTAACTCGCATTGGATACTCAGCTTTATACTTTTCAGAAATGCCGATTTCCTCGTGTGCGATTATAGAGTTGAGAAGGGTGTTATCTTCAATTCTACTTAAGTCACCGTCATGCTGAATCATTACTAGAGGGTTATCTTTGAATGCGGCAGTCGCGAATGATTTTGACGGGGTAGCTAAGTCTTTAGCATTGAATGTTCCGCAATATCCTTCGAACAGCTTTTGGATGATGTTAAGGATTGTCGACTTACCTGTTCCAGCTTCACCATAGAAGACTAAGAACTTCTGAATCTTTTTAGAGTCACCAGATATAACTGATCCAATGGCCCACTCGATCTTTCGTCGTTCTTCTGCATCATACAGAGTTGAGATGATTTTGTCATAGCCCGGTGTCTTGCCTGCTTTGATGTCGTATGGTAAGGTCTTGGAACGATAGTCCTCTTTGGTTGTCTTCTGGTTTAGGAATGTAATATCAGAATCTAACTGTATTGAAGACGACGGACTAAGCTGGCAATACTTCTTGTACTTTTCCCAGCGTCCATTGTCGAAGTCCCTTAAGTAGTCTTTTTCGATTTTGCTGGTTGTAGTCTTGCTAACTGTTTCATATGCTTCATCGATCAAACGATCTACATAATCAACAACATCGTATTCATCAGTAGACCATCTGTTATTCTTCTCATCCCAGAGAGCATAGAACGCCTTACCTTTACATAACAGGTTATCAACTTTCTTAGAAACAGCAAACGTTGGGTGAATGACCGTGGCATCCCTAGACTTGACATATGAACTCTTAATTGTTACAAAATTCATATTTTTCCTTTCCTGGCCATTTGGACACAAAAATGTGCTATCAAAAACTTTTATATATTTTCATACTTTCTTAAAAAGTTTTTAAACTATATAAAAAATGGGTTTTTGGCCAATAAGGGCTTAAAATACCCCTAAAAAGCCACTTTTTCACCAATTTTTGCAATCCGCTGGCCATTTTTATTTTGCTGTTTTACCCGTCAAAAGTGCATAAATTTGGTCTGCAGTGTCCCCTCTAGCCACCGAAATCAGCTGTAAAGCCCGTTTCTGGTCATTTTTGGCACACTCTGCAGCGACCGATAACCAGCTCTTATGGTCCTTATCAGCCGGGTTATACTGCACAATAAGCAGCTTTCCACCCTCAGAATTAGGCACAACCTTATCTACATAATCCTTATTATTCTCTTTATTCTTTTTATATGCCATAATATTTACCTCAACTTTCTTTATTATTTTTATCTAAATCATCTTGTTATTTACGATGATATCATGCATTTTATCAGCCTGATCACCTTTCCAACATGCTACAGCTCGCAAGCCAGCACTTTTACCGTTCTCAATTTTCTCTTTAGCAACAGTAAAGTAGCTAGGACTAGCGCCATCAGAAGGATTATATTGGCATATAAACATCTCAGATTTGTCCATATTAGGAATAAATTTCTTTGTATTTCCCATAATATTTACCTCAACTTTCTATTATTTACTGCGTCTTTTCGCCATTCTTTCGTTTGAAACCTTCTTGAAACCCTCGACAACACCCTTAGAAATTCCGCTATTATCGAGAGTTTTTGCAATGGATTTCACCGGATACATAGACTTATCATCTGTAGCTTTAATAGGTTCAAAAGGCTGCGGTTTAGATTTCTCCATGTATGCTTCCTCACCGATACCGGAATATAAACGCTTTCCTTCGTCTCTAGCCCTGCCAGTAGTAATATATACTTTATCACTCGGAATATACTTCCCAGCATCCACAGTTACTCTTGGCTTCTGCTCCCAAACGAGCTCATTTTTACCGAATGCTTCCGCCAAAATAGTAAGTAATTTAATGTCATTCCTACGTTGTTTGGAAGTACCCATGAATGGCTTTCCTGATTCTTTTTCCATAGTTTCAAGGTTCTTTGTAATTCGTACCAAGGCCTCCAAAACCATGTCATGCTGGGCAGCCGAACTGAATCCCTTAAACTCTTCCTTTGTCATTTCGATTCCTCCTTACAATTTGCCAAAAAAAATAAAAAGAGAAGACGTGAGCTCTGCAATATAGTTTTTACAAGGCTACTATTTGCCCCTTTCACTCGCTAATGGTCCTCACCTATATCCGATTCTTCTTCTCTCATTATAGCATCTGTCTTTTTCGCGACAATACGCTCGATAGTTTCAAACGCGCATTTACATTTACGACAAGCATAATCTCGTCTTATCTCAGTACCAGCTTTATTGATCTTTTGATGATGTGAATATACATTGCTATTGCATTTAGGACATCTCATCGTCTTCCCTCCCTAAATCTTTAACCCAGTCTAATTCTCCTGAAGCGAATGCAAAAGCAATAGCATCAATAACGTCGATTGCTGAATCAGAGAATACGCCAGCTGGTCCGTTCTTCTCTAAATATCTAGCAGCATTTAATACACCAACACGGCACTCGTCACGGCTGAACATAGTTTCTACAAATTGCTCCACTTTTATTTTTTCAAGTTCATGCTCTGATAATTTGGTGTTAATAATTTTTGGTTTGCTCATAGATGAATTTCCTCCTTATAATTTGCATTGAGATACTCGCACATCTGATCCCAAATCTGCATGCGTCTCAAGTTCTTTTTAGTTCCTTTTACCCACCATAAGCCCCCTTCTCCATCCTGCTTATACTGACGTGAAGCACACTTCTTCAGGATTACTTCATCATCTTCAGAGCAGTCAAGGTAAAGGCCAAGTGAGTCGATCATTACGTTAAACCAGTGAGGCGTACGGTCTCCAAATTCGTCATTTCCCATAATGGAATCCTCGCATCGCATGGCTAACCCAACCATCATTTCAAGCCATGAACACTGCTTATCAAGTAATGCATTTCTTACTTCCGGGTAGCTATAACCACACTCATAGGCGAACGTAGAACGGAGATCGACACCGTCCGCAGCCCGGTTGGCGTCAAGCTTATGAGACCACTGGAAGTCAGTTGCGAACAGCCATTTGAAGCCCTGAATGTGCTCATTTTTGGCCGGATCAACACTAATTTTACTCAAAAGCCACTCAAAATAGTCCATTTTGACCCTATTTTTGTCGATTTTTATCATTTTTCTCCTTTCTAGACTGTTTTTCAGCCTCTTTTTTCGCTCTTTCATATCTATTGGCACTGTGTAATGTGTCCGGATAATAGTATTTTATCATAACGTTATCTCCTCTAAGAACTCTTCGTAAGTTACGTCCTCGTACTGGACACAATCAATTTTGATACCTTCACGAGCATTCTTTACGTACAGTGTATCAACCTCAAACTCGCCGAATGATTCTAAGTTTTCCTCACCAAGCAGCTTAATACCGTCTACAATTTCTTCATCACCGTTCTCAGAATATACTGCATGCTCCTTAGGCAAGTAATTCCATACAACTCTCTTAAGGCCATCATCTTCCATATACTCACTAGGATCGATGATTACGGGCCCGATTGCACAGTCTACGTTCTTCTCAACGTCAATCTCGTCAATTTTATCGATGTCTGGTGTCCTGATTTTTGCATAATTTACTCTTTCGAGCTTAGCATTAGCCTCATCTTTACCTGTATCTACGCTAGAAATACTCTTCTGGGTAGCTGAAGCATACTTTTTCAGTGCTTTTTCAGCATCTTTTTCCAGATTTTCATTCATTTCCTTAACTTCTTTGCTCTTTTTTTCTTCTTTTTCCTGATGAGCATCCTCATAATCGCACTTAAACTGCTCAATTTCCTTGTCGATGTACTTTTCACAGGCCTGTTTCATGCCAAAATACATGCCTGTAGCACCGACAGCTGCTCCTAATACAAAACTTAATACTACTTTTCCACTCATTTTTAATCCTCCTTATTATACTGTCTGCTTATAAAAGAATTAATTAAGCATTCATTATCTTGTCTAAACAAACACTCATCACATCTGAATTCTGGCTCTTTGCTACTTTTTGAATTTTTCTCGCAATAAGCTTCCTTAAATTTTATTAAACATTCTTTTGCCGTCATTTTAATACTCCTTATTAGTTATTTTGATCTTTGTGTAACAGACCAATCTATTAGTAATGAGGCATAATAATCACTGTCATCGATAAATACATTATACCCCAAACTTCTTAAGTAATTTGCAATAGCATTTGTGATTTTATTCCCATTATCAGCAGCAATATCTAACCCAAAAGAAATCAATTCGATTGAGATATGGCATTCGCCAGTTTTTGCTGCTTTTATGATATCTTTCTCGATAGAATCAAGATAGTCTCCAAAACAGTCATTTACTAAACTTATAATATTAGCTTCTTTTGCACTAATCATCTTTTCTTACCTCTCTTTCACTAAGATCTATCCCTAAGATAAATCTCCTTTTATACTCATTTGCTGGGTTGTCTTTGCACATATACCTGCATGCTCCCTGATTCCTTACCTGAATATAGCATTCATCGAAATAAGGGCATGACAACTCTTGCTCAGTATATGCATAATCGTCCCTTGATGTATGTTCAAATTCCTGCATAATAATCCTCCTAGCTCAATTTTACTGTCCACGATAAAATCATAGCCACAGCGAAAAATACAATTATAAGATATGAGATAGCATCTATATCATGAAACTTGCGAATGTGCTTTATGGTATGCACTACCCCAGCCACTATAGCAGCGCCTAAAAGACATAAGCTTAAAGCTCTAAAGAATATAAATACGTATATTGGTATACTATTCAATTCTCATCACCACCCCTGTCTGGATGTTCACATAATACCTGTGATGCTTGTAAACTACTAAGTCTCCATCCCAATCTCCGCCTGTGAGATAAAGTTTCTTCATGATTGCCGGTTTTCTAAACCAATCGATAATTCTGTTCATTTTTGATTCCTCCTATTTTTCGAAAAATGAAAGGAGATGCAAATGGGATATGAACCCACATCTCTGGTATGGGGATACCAGCGCACTGCTATTGTGCTATTACGCATCTCTTCTCATTATAATAATTGATTTTTCTGCGAGTTATTCGGGTTTGTTCATCGGGAAGTTTTCATCCCTAGACATTTTTATCCAGTTGTAGAATCGCTCAAAGCAATTAGGGCAAAGATCCATAACTGCTGGCATGTCAGTAAGCTTATCGCCACTCTGTGTGCTTAACTGAGCAGCTGACACCGGAAACTTGTTTTCTCCAGCCTTGTTTTTCCACCATACAGTAATGCCATCATATACTGGGTTCTCTTTTTCACTGTATACATTGCCACATAAATCGCATTTACAAATTCCTCTCATTATTTGTTCTCCTCCTTAAATGATTTAATCCAGTCACAGAATCGTCCAAAGCAGGCAGGACATATATCCATCATTTCTGGAGATCCTTTCATTGTTTCTCCGTTCGGTGCAATAATGTCATACTTCCTGTTTCCGTGCATAGTAGTGCCATCGGTTTGTTCGGTGTACCAAACCATAAGTCCATCGTAGTTCTTATTTTCATCCTGGTGATATACCTTACCGCAAATATCACATTTACAAAATCCGATCATTTCGTTTCCTCCTTAACTATTTTAATCCAGTTGCAGAATTTCTCAAAGCAATCTGGACAAATATCTATCATTTCTGGAACATCAGTAATGCATTCGCCTTCTGGAGTACACAGTTTTTTCATCATCACATTGTGGTATATACTACCACACACATCACACATACAATATCCTTCCATTTTAATTACCTCCTGAAATATATTTCTACGCATTTTCTCAAGCAGAAGCAAACGAAATTTTCTGTTGTATTCTCATAGACTGTAATAAAGTTAATCTGCTCGTGATCTACATAAATTTTTATAATACCGTCAGGCTCTACCAAAAGTTTGATCGGTACTCTGTAATTCTGAGACAGTTCTTTAATCGTAGCTAATATCTTCATACCTAGCCCCCCTTAAAATTCCTTATAGTATTTTGACGTAAGCTTCTGGATTTTCTTAACAAATGACTTACTCTTGTTGCTTTTAGCATAGCTAGTTTTGTCAGTATAATCTTCAAAATCAAAGTCTTCTTCGCTGCAATAATTCCACGTAGAAGTAACGTATACACTTCCCTTAACAATTCCGCCATAAGCATTGGACGCCGTATAATCTACCTTCCAAGTAATCGTCCTGTAGCTATCAAGAATACCGCATGCTGCATACACTTCGAAATTATTCTTATTTAGAACATATTTAATCTTACTAATTTTCTTTATTTTGAATGAATCTGGGTCCCATAGTTCACTATCCTGGAAGACAGCTAATGTGTAAGCTAAATTCTTTTCAGCCTTGGTGTATTTAGTTTTTGCATTTACTGGTTGAACAACTGTTAAACACATAACAACAGCAAGTAACAAATATAATCCTTTAGTAATTTTGTTCATTTTAAAATCCCTCCAAGTTTTATTCTGATTTCTTATTCTGCTCTTCTTCACGTCTCTGGCGCATAAAGTCATGAAGCTGAATGAGTATCTTTTGTTCAATGGTATCACCGACCCCAGGAATATCTGTAAGTCTGTTATGTTTAACCCATTCTGTCAGCTCATTAAGATCTTTAGCACCTCTCTTAACCAGGAATTTCCTAGTTCTAGGCGTGATTGACTGCAGGTATCTCAGATCATATGGATCTTTGTAGACCTCATCACCACGGAATAATCGTACCTTAGTGATTATCTGGTATATTCTCTGAGTAGAGACATACTCGTCCATTGCTATCATACGAGCACTGTCTCCTTTCATCCAACGCTCAAATACCTCTAAATCATGGTCAGTTACAGTCCAATTACCCATTTTTCTTGTTTTGTCGCACATAGAAGGACCCTCCTTTAATCAATTAGTTTATTTATAGCAGTTTCAATGGTGTTCTTAATAGGCATACGCATATCTGCCGCATTGTCGAGTTCTTTCTTCTCTACAGAGATGCTGAATCCTAATTTATCTTTTACAGAATCGAAATGAATTCCTAATCCTGTTATGACTACACCTGTTTTGACACCGGTTTCAGACTTAATATTGTTGAGCCCTTTATAAACCGCTCTTACTGAGTCGAATATGTTGTTTACTATATCATGCTCTACTGGATCGTCTTTAGGGAAGCTAACACTTGCACCGTCAGTTGTAACCTCGATGTTTGCTTTCAGCTGAGAGTTTGTCTCAATTTTATTGATGTATGCATAGATGTCGGATATATCTTTAGCCACACACTCAGTCCCGCATTTCACTGAATCATCTATTTTGAATATCAGGTATACGCGCATACTTTCGATATCTTGGTATAAACCAATATCAGTAATATTATAGATCTTAGACTTTAAATCGTTAATGCCAAAAGCGTCCAGGATTTCTTTTTCTGATTCCACTCCTAAACGATCTAAAAGTTCGAACCATATAACATTGCCTGATAAGACTCCATAATTACTTTGAGTAATCGTGTAAAGTCTATCGATCAGCGCATTGACAGAACTCTTTTTATATGGAATCATGTCACATTTCAAATAAACTTCTTTCATTTTGACACCCCCTTTAATCAATCATTTTTCTCATAACATCATCCAGTGTGTTCTCAATTGGAATCGTTATATCTACAGCTTCGTCGAGTGTAAACTTCGGAATAATGATCCGGTATACAAGGTTGTCCTTAGAAGCTTCAATTTCTATACCGTCGGTTGTAATTTTAGCAGCTATTTTGACATATGTCTTCTCCTGAAGTTCATTAAGCCTTGCGTAGACTTTTGCAAAGGCTTCGGCTGCTTTACTATTGTCGATCTTTTCTTCATTGGCATTACGTACATTGAACAGTAAGTATGTGTCATATGTCTTAGCATCTTTGTACAATACAACCGACTTGATATCATATATTTTGTCATCTAAACTGAAAAGACCAAAAGCATCAATGATCTCCTGTTCAGTGTTAATGTCTAAAGCGTGTAAGATATTTCTCCATATCATTTGCCCTGTGAGGACACCATCAGTGCTATTGATAAGCGTCTCAAATCGTCTGAGCAACACGTTAACGGAATCCATCTTCTCCCGTACAAAGTCACTGTCTAAGTATATTGCGTTCTTCATTTCTTTTTCTCCTTCTTTACAAATATATTTGCCAGACATTTACCGCATAAGTTTTGCGTTGGTACGCCTTGAAAGAACTCTAACTCTGTAAGTTCGTTTTCCTCACATACCTCACCGCATCCATCACATCTATACACTGTAACCTCCCTGGTTATACTTCGTAGCACCATAAACTTTGTTAAGCATCCTTTTCATTTCCTCGGCTGTCATAGATCCTATGTCACTTTTATTGCTTCCTATAGGCTGTCCAATATATTCTATAACTGGCTTACCCTTGAACTTAAGCTGGCCATCCATAGTTAAATCGGTATTGTACTTGTAAAACGCGTGATCCTTGAAATACTCCACAATGGCATCCATACGTTCATGTTCAATAGCAATGAAGTCTGCATCTGGGTTTTTGTTATATTCTGTCGCTACAGCGATTGAAGCGGCTGCTATATAGCATGTATAATGGCTATTGTAATTTGTAGTACTCATTTTGACTCCTTCCTACGGTCCTAGACCGCCCTTAGTAGCACCACTGCTGCCAAGGGTAATCTAATACACCGTCTCTAAGCATTATTTGTTCATCGATTCATCTCTGGGATACTTCACCGTAAATGCAGCCATCGCAGTTGAAGTCGATTAACAGTGTTCTCTCTTCTTCGCCAGTTTCTTCGTTCGGTACCATGACCCATTTGGTCAGGAACGTTACGTTGTTGTCGAACTTGCCATAATCTGGATCTTTCTGGCTTCTGTATCTCCAGCCGTGTGTCAGACCAATGTCAGTAGGCTTCAGACCGATCATACGGTATACATCATTCAGTGTCAGGATGCCTTCACATTTTAATCTGGTATCTGCTTCCTTCTCGCGCTGTGCAAGCATGAATTCATTTTGAGGGTTGTCATTGAACCACTCAGTAGAGTTCTCACGTGTGAAGAGTCGTGCATATGGTGAACCGCCGAAGTTTCTAATGATCTCCTGCTCTTCAGTTACTTTCTTCTTTTCACCTGTCTCTGGATCTGTCTCAGTCTTCTTGACTGTTTTCTTTTCAGAACCATATAACATTTCTTTGTCAACTTCCTCACCATATTTGTTGATTACATTCTGACGGTAAGTCTTATAAGCCTGAGCAATTGCCGCACAGGATGCTGCTAATGCTGCCTGACGCTGTTTCATAATGTGATGAGATCCAAGAATGAGTCCGATAGATACTGTCTCGAGAATTACAGGACCTGCATAAAGCTTGATATACTCTAATGCTGTTTTACGCTGTAACAGAACCATATCGTTTGCTGCAGTCTCTCTTGTGTACGGCTTATTGAGGGAATCCGGATCTTCTTCGTACATTGCTGCTTTTTCTGCAATATTCTTTTTGATAGCTTCTTCATTTGCCTTTACTTCTGACACTTTAAGTGTAGCTCTCTGTGTCATGATCAGAGCTCCAATGCCTGCTCCGATTCCTGCAAATAACATGATTTCTGGTGAGTTCATTTTGGTCCAGGCCTTAGTATGACCTACTACTGTTGATAAACTTGTTACTGCTGTGTCTAATGCTTTCATTTATTTGTCCTCCTCATTTACAATTTCTAAATACTGATCTTTCCAATCAAATACATTGTTTAAGCAAAATGACCCAAAGCCAATATTACTATGATCCTTACCAACCTCGTGATAAAGAATCCCGAAGTATGGTTTTTCCCTTGTTCCTTCTACAATGATGATCGCACGATCGACTTTCGTTTTTGTATCGGTACCAATAGTACCAACTACTTCTTCGTCTTTCATTTTGATTCCTCCTTATATTAGAAATAAGCATACCAGTCTTCACCAGTTGTCTCTTTTATAATATCTTTAATCGGTCTTGGTTTAGGCATTTCTAATCCGTACATACGATTATGGCTATGCATTAACACATAATTTAAATCTTTACGTTCCCACCCATAACTGTAATCATTGAGAGTAGATTCTTTACCTATTACAGCATACAAATAAGCTACGGTTATTAGCTTATCTCTGTCAGCTGCCTTGATAAGCGAATCTAAGAACTCGCGTGCTCCATCATTGGTTTCAAACAGCAAATAATCCACAGTTTCAGACTCACCCTTATATTTAGGATATCCGAATACTATTTTTGCTCTTTCACCTTTCCACTGTACCCGGACTGCATATGGCTTACTAAATGTAGCACAGTTATTTTCTGTGGTTAATTCTTTAGCTCCTATGGCATGCGCAATATCCTTGATCGATACAATGGCTGATCCAGCATTATCGAATAATTCTGTTAAATTATTTAACGTCATTACACGATATAACATGTTTCTTTTTAATAATTCTGAGAATTCGTCATCGACATCGAACACAACATCGATTAAATCCTCTTCATCTGGTCTTTTCATTTTATTTTCCTCCTTTTAAATCAATAATAAACTCTAATGCATACTTTCCTGCTTCGTCAGTAATGTGGAATCCCTTAAAGACCTCATTCCACGGCATAGTTACTGATAAGTTATCGTCCTCTTTAGAGAACATATACTTAGCATCTTCCAGAATGTCACGAATAGAGAATCTGTGGCTGTTATAGCTAAGATATCTAAAGAACTTGATAGCGAATGTATCTCTTCCGCCTTTATCATCGAACAGAAGTTTCGTGCATGTTCCTTCCGGCATATCTGTAGAATAGTATACTTCTACATTCCCCCAAACAGTCGACTTGTATGTATTGTGTCGATCATTTGTTGGCTGCTTGGTCAACGACTCAAATGTCTCGTGCTTGTAAATGAAATCCAACAGGAATTTTCCTTTTTCACAACGCATTTTAAACTTTGCAAATAAATCTCTCCATGGCAGCTTAACAATGAAAGTATCTGCTGTGCTAGGAACAATGAAATTTGCATCATTAAGAACATCACGAATAGAGAATCTCTTTTTGCCAAGCTTATTCAAGAAGTTGTTAATGAACATATCTCGAGCCAGTTCGCTCGTAAATACAATTGTTGTGCATGTTCCTGCATACATATGCATTGAATAGTGTACTTCTGCCTTGCCAGAAATCTTTGAATGATAGATAACACACGGGCCATAAGTAGTATTCACAGGCTTTGGCGCTTCTTTTTTCTTATCCGGTTTATCTGTTCCTTCCATATCTGCAATCAGATAGTCCAGATAATTCCGAGCTTTCTTTAGATCCTCAACACCGTTTTTCTTCTGGAATCTGAACAGATACTTCATAGCGTTCCATAACATTACGGCCTGCTTACCTGGCAGGTCTTTAACTACATCATTAAGAATATCAATAGCCTCAACACCAGCAATATTCTGATAATGTTCCGGATGATTTACATTGTCTCCCATTTTTATACCTCCTTATTTTGTTGTTTCTAATGTAATACTTCTGTTGCACTGTGGACACTCCACGTAAGAATCCAAGAATACTGGTGAGTGTTTAACGTCTGGCAACTTATAATGACTGTGCTTAATATCTTCTTCCTCATAAGAGAATCTGCAGCCACAGTATTGACACTTCGTTACTTTTTTAGTTCCTGGTTCAATAATTTTAATCATTAGTCAAGTTCCTCCAATCTCGGCATCTCTAATACATATCCGCCGTCTCTAGACTTTCTAATATGAGCTCCACCAAGTTCATACCAACCATAATGGAAATCATTTGCCTGTGTCGGAATACCAAGTGACTCGTATACATCTCCGACTGATACAGAATCATACTTGTCAAGATACTCAGTTAAGGTATCAAGAGTTAAATCTGCATCTGCTCGAGTCTTAAATCGGATGTTGTCCATATCGTATCTAGCCCGTCCTCGAGGAGCCGATCTACGTCTACGGTCATCAAACCTGTCATCGTATGATACTCGCTCTACGCTACCACGACTGAAGCTACTACGTCCACGTGATCTACGTCTTGTATCGCCATAGAATGCCATGTTGATAGCACCTTCAACCATATCAACGAATGTGTCCTTTAACGCTGGAATCAGAACATCATTAAAGATATACGATCCAACACCTTCAGATTCATCGCTTAAGAATGTTTCTCCGAATTTCTGACCCAGGGATTTTTTCTGAGTCGTTACTCTATTCTTTACCACTTTTTCAATCTTCTGACGCTCTTCAGATTTTGTAGATTTCTTCTTTGTTGCCTTTGCGCCAGTAGCGATTGAGTTGCTCTCCAATCTTTCCATTTTAGCTCCTTTCTAAGAAAAAAGTCTAAGACCATGTTTCCATGATCCCAGACCTTAAGATTTCCAATCTTGTTAAGTACTACTTTTCGTTTTCAGTTTCATCCTGATCCTCATCAGTCTCTTCAGGTTCCGCTTCACGATAGTCTGCATTTTTAGAGTCTTTAAACCTCTTCAAGTCGGCTCTCTTTTCTTTTACCTTCTCGACTAACATCATGCCTCCCTTAACTGCCGCTTTTCCAAGCGTGTAAGTTCCAACACAAGCTAATCCAATCAGAGCAATTCCAAGTTTACCTAATGAATCATCATCCTTAGATTCCTCAGTTGCAGGCGTTGCGTTAACGTCCTCTGATACCAATACCTCTGTGTTCTCATGTAATTCTGACATACTTTTGTCCTCCTTAAATTTTTTGGTATATCTCTCATTATAATATATGATTTTTTTGCGAGTCTACATTAACTCACGATAATCAAACCTCGGATTTGCGAAATATCCAATTGTCAGACATGGCTTCCCATTTCTCAACGTTGAGTCAAACTGAACATCTACATAAGTATCTGGTGACCATCCTACGTCGTCTCCTACTTCTACGTGATTTGCATTTACTTCATCATAGAATTCGTTAAGAGATATAAACATCTCACCGCCAAGGAATCGATCCTTTATCTTTCCAACGGCCTGCAGTATTTCTTCTCTTGTCGAATAGAACACATTACCAGTATAGAGGTCGATACAAACTTCTTTTCCTTCTGGCATGCCATCGAACTTTGACTCTGGGATCTCTTTTACCCGCTCGTCCCTAGCAGCTTTGGTAGCTTTGATATCTGTCTTTGGTGATACTTTGGCTACATTTCTACGGTATCTGTCATATGCATTGGCTGTAAACTCATACATTGCTGTCATAGCTGTAAGTCTGGCTGTGCTGATTTTGTATGATCCGATAAATGCTGAGATGCTTAAAGCTCCTAAAATCACTGTAGGGACATAGCACTTCCAGCAAGACTTTACGATCTGCTTCGGACCGAGTTCCTCGAATCTATACGCCATGTCAGATTTGTTTACAGACATTGGCAGATCCTCGTATTCGATCTCTCCTTCCTCATATCGTCTTGCAATCTCGTCATCCATTTTGTCGATTGCTAACGGTGTAGCCTTGATCGCACTGACTACTGTAGCTGCTAATCCACCGATTCCAGCAATCATAAGGAGCATCGGCGCATTCTTATCGGCAATGACTGGAACCTTGTTTGCCTCCTTAATTAAATTGTTTAAAAAACTCATTTTGTTTCTCCTTTCTTATATCAGCATGCTTGAGCTGTATTCCATGTCTTTGAACCAGCCTTTAACTTCTCGTTTCTCCGCTTTGGTTTCCATGAATAACCCATGCGGTAAATCAAGATACCGTATATAGTAACCCTCAGTGTTTTCAAACGGCACAAGTTGAATATCGACCCATTCATTTGTCTTATCATTCTCGTCCATATCGATCTTAGACCAACCTACAACGCTTCCAAAACTTGTTGGATGCAAATCGAGATCGTATCTAAACTGATCGTAAGTTACCGTGTGAGCAGGGCTTAATGCTAATTTCCTATTTAGCTTTAATATAGCTGATTCTACTGTCGCCTTATCAGCGTAGAAACCCTCATCGGTCAAGCTATCAATAAAGAATGTCAGACCTGTCGTATCTACGAATTTTGATTCCTGCTCGGATACTGTTTTCGTAATTGGAGCTCTGCTAGCTTTCCAAATATTTTCTTCTTTTTCTTTGCCTACCTCGTGCACTACTTCCTCTCTATATCGCTTAAAGTTAGCCTGTAAGAGACTCATAGCTCCTGCTAATGCTGCAAGCTGTTTCTTATTTAAGAAGTTTGATCCAAAGATGCACCCTATTGTAGCAGCGCCAACTACAATAGACGGAGCGTAAATCGGAGCTACGACCTTTACTTCTTCAATAAACGTAAGCTCTCTCTTCTTTTTTTTCTCGACTTCGTCAACTTTAAGTGTTGCTTGGATAGATGCTTTATTTGTAAGAATATTTGATACTACCACACCTACAGCCGCACCTATAGATAATATAGTAGGCATGTTTCTTTTAATAAAATATCCTACCTGTTCAGTGTTCATTTTGACTCCTTTCTAGAAAAGGTAGAGGACCTGAATTAGTCCTCATCCTCTTTTTTGTCGGTTGATTCTAAAGCCTTTACTTTGTTATCGACTGCCTTATCGATACTTAACTGTGTCAAACAGATTCCTAAGAATCCTGCTAATGCAGTGCATCCAATCTGACCAATCTTCAATAAAGTTTCTTTGCCCATTTTATCACCTCCTTCATTATAATAAATGAATTATTTGCGATGAGGTCTATCACAGAATATCATAACTAGGAACACAGTTAATATTGCTAATAAGAATGTATCCATAATAACTCCTATTCTTAGAAAAGCTTAAAGGCCATGTTTCCATAGCCTATAAACTTCGTTCCTTATTATTTCGTGTTTCGATCCTGAAATTCTACTAAAGCCTTAACGACTTCAGCATTTTCAATGTTGTCTCTCAGCATACGATCGTGAAAATCACTCATGCCTTTCTGCCATCCATTTCTGTATGCTTCTGCATTTGTCATGCCAATGTACTTTCCAATAATAGCACCATAAGCACGACCAGCTGCAACCGCAACTACAGTCGTAGCGCAGAAAGCGATGATATCACTCTTATGCTCAACAACATACTCTTTTGCCTCGTTAAATTTCTGTTTAGTTTTTTCTTTCATTTTAATTCTCCTTTCAACTTAAAACAATAAAGTTCTCATTATAGACTAAGAATTATTTGCGAAAAGCTTAAAGGCCATGTTTCCATAGCCTAT
>ULNE01007784.1_pt1 | contig 24035 bp, 38 predicted proteins | sample 1951831 | NCBI WGS metagenome assembly ULNE01 (sample SAMEA4835568, study PRJEB28245) | human gut metagenome | biome: gut microbiome; material: fecal sample | place: Denmark | collected 2008 | reverse complement strand
ATAACATTGCTACAACTTTTGTACTAGTTGAAGGACCTTTTCTTATGTTCAACACATCTCCTGTTACTTTTACTTTCGTAGTTGCTTTTGAACTTACTGCTAGTAATAATATACTAACTACTGTAAGTATTAACATTAGTGATATTTTTCTTAAATTCTTCATTAAAAGAACTCTCCTTTTTTCTACAAATATTACTATAATTTTTGCTCTTTGGTACGCATATAGTATATAATTAAAGTCTAAAAAAGTCAATATAAAAAGCAAGGTTTTACAATTTCTTGTAACCCTTGCCTTTTCTATATTACATAATTTAAATTAAGCAATAATTTCAGATACAACACCTGAACCTACTGTACCATATTAATGTTTCTTTTTGTTTTTGTTCGTTTGCTTTTTGGCTATTTAAAACCGTTTTTACTTTAATATTGTTTTGTTCGTTTCTGCATTGTCTCAAACTAAAGTGTTAAAAAAGTGTTAATTTTCTATGTAAATATTTTACATTTCATTATCTAATATTCCCAATAAATATATTCTACAATATAAGTTCATATTCTTCAATATATTTTCCTTTTCTTCTTTAGTAAAGATACCATTTTCTCTTATTCTCTCTTCAAAAATTTTATTTATATTTTCCATATTACACTCCCACGTAGTATTTCCTTAAAACAACAATCGTAAATACTATTCGTGATATTCATATAACTCTGTTATTTGTACTTTTAGTGCTTTAGCTAATTTACACATAACTAAAAGCGTTGGCTGTCTCTCTTCATTTTCTATAAATCCTATATGACTCGCACTTACTCCACTTAATTTTGCCAATTCGTCTTGGCTTAAATTTTTACTTTCTCGTATCTCTCTAACAAAAAATTTTATCACAAACGACACTTCCTTTTGTGTCTAGTATTTACGTTTTTTATTAAATCATACTTTTTAACCACTATGGTGGTTATTTTTTTATTTATAAAAAGAGAGCTAATTTTTAATTAGCTCTCACTTCTTTGCATAGTTCGTTAAAATTTTTATTGCTTATATATCGTAAACTTTCAGCAGTCAATACGTTATTTTGTATAGCATACTTGTCCCATTCTTTCTTACTTATAATCTTTGGTAATTCTCTCATCTTTCGTAGTGATTTTTGATACATCTTTTTCATCTTAATCACTCTCCTTAATTCATTATAGCACATTTTGTAAAATATTTGTGTCGAACTGTGTCGACTAGAAGATTGCGTAAAATTAAGGAAAATTCGACGCTCCAGAATCGATTTTAAGGCGTTTTTATTTTTGAGACATATAGTTTTATGGCTCAAAAAAAAGACTATTGCTAGTCTTTTTTGATATCTAAAATATTTCCATTAAAATTCTTATATCTTTCATATTCTTTTTCTAAATTTTGATTTCTTGTCAGGATTCCTAAATGAAATAGATCTATAAACAATAAATTTAACTTTCCATTTTCTTTTTTGAAATAAAATCTGATTTTATCATTACAATATTCATCTTTTAGATTTAATTTAAAGATATTTCCTATTTCTACATGTCTTATAATCTTCCCATTAGCATTTAAAGAAATCCTAAAAACTCTATTTATCTTTTCGGTTTGACCTGGTCCTAAATGTAAATAGCCTGGATTATTGAAATACTTGTTTAATATATTAACACCAGACTTATAATCATCATATATCTGTTTTAGAATTTTATATTCTATAGATTTGTTAGTTTCAAAATAATTAGTAAACTTTTCATCTTTTACTCTAAAAGACTTGAAATTGTCTTCTAATGCTAAAACTGTTTTTGACTGTTGCTTTTTAAATTTGTTGTTACTTGCAAATAAATTACCTTGAAGCATACTCTTGTATTATTTCTTCTTTACTGATAACATTATTATGCATTAGTTCTTTAAAATCAAAATTATTTTTCCATGACGAATCATTGTGAGCTATGTCTACTAGCGTAAAATCGCTTACTTCAAATAAGTCTTTTAATATTCCATCTATATAGCTCTTTATATTTATATCTTTGAAAAGTTCCTCTATTGGTAATCTATTTTTCTCTAAAGTACCTTCTTTGTCTGCTTTATATACATTTGGAATTACTGGACCATACACCCAAGCTTCTATTGGATCATCAAATAGTATCTCATCTACTTGGTCTAAATCAACTTCTGAAAGTTGTTTTGCATTTTTACCTTTTCTTACAAAACCACCCCAATATGCAAAACAAAAATATAGTGCTTTTTGTAATCTTATTGGACTAATTTCCTGACCACCTGTAGCTTTTCTATATTCATCCTTAATATAAACAGCCAAAGCCTTCGCATTCGTTATTGCCATATATATAAGCCCCTTTCTTTATATATTTTATGCAATGTAGCAACGAATGTCACATACTTACTATTATGTGACATTCAATATTATATAATATAATAAAATCACTGTCAATGTTTAGGCAAAAAAATAAGCTAGGCATATAGCCTAGCTATTATTTCATTTGAATACCATCTATTGTGTGGCCGTATATTCCTGCATAGCTCTCTGTACCTGTTTCGGTTTTGCTGTTTACCCAAGCTAGCCAACCATCTTCTAGTGTATGTACTCTGTAATCCACATGACCTTTTGTTGATTTGATTTTTATGCAGTCAATAGGTTGTCCATAAATTCCAGCGTAAGAATCTGAATTACTTTTATCATTTTTCTTGTAATTTTTTGAATTTACTTTATCTAGCCAGCTACCATTTTTAATATGTGCTTGAACTGTAATTTCTCCAAATTCAGGCTTACAACGAAGTCCACTAATTGCTTTTTCATATATTCCGGCATAGCCCTCATCTGTGTTGTCGCATTTGTTTACTTCTGGTAGCCATTCATTTGTATATGCTTGATATGTGATTGTTCCTGTATAGTCAGATTCTGGTGTTGGTTCTGGTGTTGGTTTAATCTCTTCGTTATAAGCTGGTCTACCATAGCCTGCTATATAATCTGCTCCAATAGGATAATCCCATTTTGCTACTTCACTATTGCCAGAATTGCCCTCAATTGTGTAAACTTTGCCATTCTCAACCTTATAGACTAAACCAGTATGATAAATATCCCCTGCTTTTCCAAAAAATATTTGATCGCCGACTTGTGGAGTATTAAACAATCTTCCTTTTTGTTTATAAAAATTCATTGAGAAACTACAGCCAGCTCCTGTTGATTTCTTTGGTTGGCATAGTAATTCTAATGCTTTATTTACTCCATAAGCCTTAACGAAACACCAGTCTACGAATATATCGCACCAATCGTAGCCATTTTTCTTGCCATTATAAAAGCCAGAAATGTTATCTAAATCTCTGGCGTACTTGTTATATTTCCCACTTTGATTAGCTGTCTTACTATCAAGTTGTGAATTACTTTTTTTGCCTTTATAGCCCACTTCATCTAAGGCTATTTCTAGTACTTTACTAGATTGTTCCATTTATTTTTCCTCCTTATTTTCTTTAAGTTGTGTTCCAAAGTAAAAAGCTATTATCATTAAATAAATTTCTTTTATATCGAAATTTCCTTTTAAAGCAAGTATTGCTACTACTATTGTTAATGCTAATGTAACTATACTTTTTACATTAATTAGTTTTGCTAACTTTTCTAACATAACTAATCTCTCCTTTCCTTCAAAATTATCAAATCTTCATGTATTGTCTGAAAACCGGCGATAGCTCTTTCATCATGTTGTTTAAATTCTGTATTTGTGTTATCCATGCTAGTTTTTAACAGATTTAAGCTTTCTGCAATATTTCTGTTACTAGCTGATAGCTCACTTAGTAGCTTGTTACTAGCTTCTCTCTCTGCTTTCTTTTCTTCATGTTCTTCTTTTCGTCTTATTTCATCTTGTGCTTCTTTTTCTTTTCTATCCTTCCTATCAAGATACAGAAAGATAATAAAAAGAACTGCCATCACGACAGTTCCCCCATTCGATAAAAAAATATCTATAATACTCTGTACTTGCTCCACTTTCACGCCTCCTTTTTTAATTAATTCTTAGTGTAAAATATTTCAACATAAGCATTATAATTTTTATATGCACTAAGGTATGTTGTAATCTTGATTTGATTATTTTCAATTGCTAATGAGATACTATAATCAGATATCTTTCCCGCGACCATTTTATAACTATATTGATTTAAAATAGCTATTCCTTTATAATCTAAAATATTAACATTTCCCAAATTTGTAGCAATCGAAGTTGTTGAAGTGTCTGGCAATTTTCCACAATTGATTCTTTTGCCATACTCCTTTTTGCCATCTATTATTCTGCCTGTTTCGTATTCGATTCCAGTTGTAATATTTAATATATTTTGTTTTTTATTTATCAATTCTTTTATTCTATTCCATGCGCTAAGCACTATACTCCCCCCTTACGACAAATTCAAAATATTCGCCAGTATTACAGCCCCAGTCTGTTGTTGTCTTAATTTGATTGCTTACTGCATTAGTTTCGCCTACTTCTCGATAATGGCCGTCAGTTCCTGCATCATCGCTACTTAATGTTAGTAGTTCTCCCATATAGTACACGTCAAGACAATGTGTTCCTACTTTGTAATAGCATGGTAGTGTTATAGTTCCACCTTTGGCTACTGCTGCAGTGAGCTGTAAAAAGTATTTATGCTCGACTATTTGTGCTAGTTCAGCTTTAGTTGCTGTACTGCCTATGTCAACTGCTGTTCCTAATAATACCCATTCAGTTCCATTGTAAGCATAATCTTTATTTTCCGAAATAACATTATATACATCTCCACTTTTTTGTTCCGTTACTTCATTTAATTTTGTAAAATTTTCAACAGAGCCTTTGAACTTATATATATTTTGTAACATATCAAGTTTTTGTTTATAATTATCTGTAAAATCATTACTTGACATCCCTTTGCCTGGAACCTTGTCAACCTTTCCATACAATTTTTCATCTATAATATCATTGTTAGTATTAGCTACTCCTACATCGTAGCTTTCTATTTTTAAAGGTTTTTTTAAATTATAATGTTCTGTATAATTTGACATACTTATACCACCTAAACTTTCATTAGAATTAATTTAATTCCTATATTCTTGCTTTGTTCTTCCTGTGCCATTTTAGATACCCATACCGTAATATTTTCTTCATTTAGCGAAGCTGTTAATCCTAAATTTCCTTTTACCACACTTCCACTACTGTTTATTCCAACTGTACTCCATTTTCTATTTGCTTCACTGTTCATACTGTTATTTTTTGACATAAGACTAATTATCACAGAATTATTTTTATTGAATCCTTTTGGATAATTTATATCTACAGCTCCTTGGACGCTTGTGCTGGTTGTATCAGGCGTAGTCAAACTGCTTGTTATAACTGCAAAATCTCCTTTTAGTTTATAATCAGTTGCTTCTTTTCCTCCCAATTTTCGCGAGTTACTTGCTGTAGTAGCTGTAGTAGCATTTCCGTGTACATTCTTTTGCACTATCTGCAACTGTAGCTGTAGCAGCATTACCTGTACAACTACCAGAAGAACCACTGACATTACCAGTAACATTACCTTGTAAATCTCCTTTGACATTTGCCTCTACACCTCCATTTACTACTAGTTTTCCTGTTATTGTGTTATCTTGGTCTTTTCTTACAAGATTTTCAGTAACAGAATCTATATAATCTTGAAATTGCTGATATAATTCTTCTCCATCAACACTGATTAAAGAATTAACTATTCCACAAAGTGTTTTATCTAATCTTTTATCAACAACATCTGATGCTTCACTGTTAGATGTACTTTTTACGGTTACTTCTGCCAAGCATATTTCATAAATGTTGTTATCTCTTTGCAATGAAGCTGGCGTTGTACCATTTCCTTCTTTGATATATAACTTCGTTTCTCGCACCGCTAGTGTTTTATCTAATTTTACAACCACTCTGTCAACACGATTTCCACTAGTTGGTCTTTCTAGTGTGAATATTTTGTCTTCTTCATTTTCAAAGTCTGCACCTTCTATGATTCCAGCTCCTGCATTTACTTTTATATTAAGTCCTCCATTAGCACTAACCTTCATTCCATTTTCGCCATAATTTTTATATTGTCCAAAATAAACCCCGTTGCTTAGAAATTTAGCAAAATATTTTCTAAATATTTCAGCCTCATAAAGCCTATCTGGTTCCATATTTCCACTGTCTGAATTTAAAACATCCATACTATCAAATGGAAAACTCTTTAAACTTGTTTCTAATGACATAATTTTTCCTTTCCATAATAATAAGACCTAGTTTATAGGTCTTGTTATTATTCTTTTTATTTCTTCTCCTAGACTTGGTACTTTATCTCCAAAGCCTAGTTCAACTGTTTTGTTGTTTCTTTCGTATATCTCTTTTGCTTGAATTATACGTTTATCTTCATATATTCCATCACTTTCAAGAGTTACTAAATCTCCTAAAAAGAAATCTTTTTCCCATTCCATATTTGGAATTTGATATACTTTTCCTTCTATACTTTGAATTATTTTATATGTATCTAGTTTCTTTTGTCCTTCTATTTTTAGTTCATCTACATCTTCTATATTATTTAAATCTATTAAAACTTCTCTTCTATCGAAACCTGTTGCAGTTCCTAAAACAGTTATAAGTCTATCCTCGTTTTCTCCTTTACCTGCTACATATCCAACATTTTTATAATTCGAGTTATCGTCTGTTGTCTTTCCTTCAAGTAAATTCTTCTTTTTTTCACTAAATATAATATAAGGATGTTTTATTGTTCCTTGTAATTGTTCGTGCGTATAAGCTTGTAGTTGTTCATGTGTGAAATCTTTTAAAAATTTGTGTGTATTTAGACTTTCTACTTGATTTACAGTTCTGTCTGTTCCTTTTAAACTATCAAAATATATACATTTTTCAGTTCTACTTAGATAACCATACCAACCTAACCCTGTATCTTCACTTATATGTTTTTCTTCGTCATGCAAATTAGTTAGTCTTGCTTGCCATACTGTTTTTATTCCTCTATTTTGCGAAGGTGCTATTTTAATCCAAGAAATGTCCCTTTCAGGCGTTCTTATATTATCGTAATAGCTTTCTACCAAATGATTTTTTAAATAATGTTTTTGGATGTTCTCTGCATAATCTTCTGATACTCTGTCATAGCCGTTTGTAGCAACTATTCTTCTTTTTGTAATACCTTTTATGCAATATCCTGTAACTTTCATAGTTTTAGTATTTTTGTTAGTACTCGTTGCTATTTTATCTATTAACAATATCTTGTCATCTCTTTTATTAACTATTAACATATTGTCCTTTTTTAACTTATTAGTATTAGCTTTATTTTTATTAATAGTTAATTCAAAAGTTCCACATTCATAATAGTTCCACACACAAATAAGGCTTTCAAAATTAGTAATAATACCAAGCAATTCAAAATTCGTATTTATTATTTCTATACAATTCATCTATACACCTACATACTTATTTGTATAGTCCTTAATTGTTACTCTATCTTTTGCACCTTCTATATCTGAACTATACTTAATTAAGTTCTTTCCCACAATTAAACTAAAAAATGTACTTTTTAAATCTATTTTATTGTATACATCTTGCGTGCCATAAGGCGTAATCAGATTAACTGTTTCTTTGCCCTCTCTCGTATCTATTACTAATTTTTCTTTCTCTCCAAGTTCCATATTTACTTGTATATATTCGCCAGTAGTTTCATTTGTTATTTTAGGATTACTTGCAGGTCCAATATATTCTATTTGAATTGGTGCATCAACATCGCCCAAATTTTCAACTTCTTTATAAAAGCTTACATTAGAAAAAGTAGTTGCAAGTGTAAGAGGAAATTTTAATCCTCCTGAAACAGATTTTATATCAATATCTTGTCCATTTTCATCTAGCCAATAAGGATTTTCACAATAAAAAGAGATAGTTGCAGTATCATGATTATTCCTTCTATCATTAAACTCCGCACTATCTTCCACTTTCCCATAAATTCTATATTTCTTATAGTCGTTTGTATAATAAATCAATAGTTCTCCTCTTTTATTTGTTTGAGAATTATATGTTTTAGGATTTATTATTCGCATTATTTTTCGCCTTAATTCATATAATTTTACTCTGTTTTTGGTTCTGATTGTTGCCTTTAATTTAATAACTCTTGCATCTAGCAAACTGTCCTCACTATTACATCCATCTTGATTTACACCTTGGCTTTTTTGTGAAGTTGCTCCGCGGGTGTCCTAATCCTTCAATATGACTTAAAAGTATATCTTCTTCTGAATTTCCTACACTATCAAATACTATGTTTTCATTTAAAGCTAAATTGATTATTTCTAATTTTTGCATTTTACCACCTACATTCCTGCTAAACTTGATGCCAATTGTTCATCTATGTTTCTTAATTTTCTATAAGTTTCGCTTGGCATTTCTGGATTTTGTTCAATGTTATTAGTTTGATATACATTAATTGTTCGAGTCTGAGGTTTATTGCTTCCCGCCTCATATCTATACATTCCTGATGTCCACTCTTTTATCTTATTTTCTATTCCAGCATTAATTGAATCTTGTACCCTTTGTATCATATTTTCTATTTTGCTTGTTATTCCTTCATTAATTCCTTGCGCTAATTTTTCACCTAATGTTTGTCCAGTTATTTCATAAGCATCTCCATAACTTTTTAATAGGCTTAGAATTTTATTTTGATTTTGTTCTACATTCAATAACATTTTTTCAGCTGTTTCTTGAGCTTTACCTATTTGCTTACTATAATATTCTTCTAAATCCTCTAATTGTTTATTATAGAGTTCTTTTTGCTTGTCTGCTTCATCTTCAATTGCTTGTGTTTTACTGTCTTGTTCTTTTTGTAATAATTCTTTTTGTTCATTTAAAACTTCTTTTTTATCTTCTAAAGTTCTATTATTCAATGTCTTTTGATACTCTGCTACTAACTTGTCTAATTCTTTTTGATAATTAGCCTTTGTTGTTGCATCATGCTCGTATTCTATTAATTCTTGAAGTCTGTTTTTCTTTCTTTCGTATTCTGCGTCTTCTTCGTCTCTCGATTTTTGTTGCTCTGCTTTGTTTAGTGCTTCAATTTCTTTTTCTATTACTTCTATTTTTGTATCATATTCTGCATTAATAGCATTAATACGAATTTCTTTTAACTTTTCCACTTGCTCTATTTGTGCATCAATAAAAGCCTTATCTTTTTCTTGCATTTCTTCTAATTGTTTCGTAATAGCATCAGTTAACTGAGTTACTGTATTATCAATCTGTTCTACTCGCAAATCTCTCTTTTGTTGCTCATAATCACGAATTGTACTTAACTCTTCTCTGTATATTTCTTTTCTTTCGTCAAGAGAAAGTCTTTCATCTTTCATTATTTGATTCAAGTAATTTCTGTGCATTTGAATTATTTTATTATAGTCTGCTGTTTGCTCTGTTATATCATAGGAAGCACCTCGCATATTTTTTTGCTTTTGGATATATGCTTCGTAATCTTCTGTTTGTTGGTTCAACAATTCTTTCTCTTTTTGAGCTAATTCTTTATTTAGTTCATATATCTTTTCTCTTATTTCATTTCTTTCATCTGATGTCTTTGCATATTTTCTTAATGCATATTTCCACATTGATATTTCTTGATTTATGCTTAATTGGTCTAATGCTTTTTTATGTTCTATTTGTTTTTTATAGTTATCAAATCGTTTATTTGAGTATGAACTAGAACCAGATGATACTTTTTTAGGAGTATAACTTGAAGTTACGCTTCCTCTAAAATCTGCAGGAGATAACTTTGCTAAATTAGATAAAACATTGATTTGATTTTGCAAAGATGCCGTAACTTCTTCGACTGATTGTTTAGTATAATTTGCTATAGTTTGTATTTGTTCACTATTACTCATCATTGCATTAACTTCTAATATACTAGCCTGAATTGCCACTTGTGCATTAGCCCACTCAGCATCTGCTGCAGCATTTTCAGCATTAATTGCGCTTTGAGTACTTGCTATAGTATTTTCATTTACTTTAGCTAATTCTGGATACACTTTTACTAGTTGTGATTTTGCATTTGAATATTCTTCCGTTGCTGTTTGACCTTTTTTTAATATATTTAACAACTGTTGTTTACCTTGAATGTCAGCTTTTGTCTGTGCTATATTAATTAATGTTTCTCTATGTGATTTTTGATTTGTTAATCTAGCATATTTTTGTTTTGTTGCATTTATTTCTAAAGATTTATTTAAAACATTTACTTTATTTTTATAAAGATCAATAGTAGATCCATCTATCATTTTTTCTTTTTGAAACTTTTTAAGGGCTTCTTGCGCATTATATATTTGTGTATTTAGAGTATTAAGTTGTGCTTTATATTGAAATTCTAAAATTTCTCCCTTGGAAAATTGTTGTACTAATTCACTTCTTTTTTTCTCAAGTTCTTGGATTTTATTATTTTTTTGTTCATATATATTTACTATTTCTTGTGCTTCATTCCTTGCCTGTTCTACTGTTTCTTTTTCTCCAGCAGTATAAGTTCCATTATTTTGTCTAAAGCTAGCCAACGCTTCTGATAAATTCTTTGATTTTTCTGTTGCTTCTTCCATCTTATCTATAGTCTCTTGCATTTTTGTATCAAATACTGTTAATCCTGCTACTACTGCTGCAATTCCTACAGCTATTAAAGTTACTGGATTTGCTAACAATGATACTGTAAAAGCTTTCGTTGTCATATCTGCTGCAGTAGCTGCCGTTTTATATGCTACATATGCTTTTTTCGCAGCAGTTAATCCTACTATCATTGCTAATAATGTAGTAGTAAATGTTATTATTCCACTAGTTGCACTTTTATTTTCTTTAACAAACTCAGCCAATTGTTTAGTGATTGATAACTGTAATGTACTATATTGTGTTAACGCAGGTATCATGCTTTCTCCAATGTTTCTACTTAACTCTAAATTTGTTGCATTTAATTGTGCTTGCTGTCCTTGATATCCACTTGACATTTCAGCTGCTGTTCCACTAAACATTGCCGCTTCGTCCATTATTCCATTATATACTGCCTGTGCTTTTTCTGCTTGTGTTAATGCATCTGTACTCTTTCCAATTGTTTTAGCATAATCTTCATACATTTTTGATATATTCTTTTGTACTCCAGCTGCGTCAGATAAAACAGAGTTTTCCATCCTAATTCCGTTCCGTTGTTACTCTTACCGCTTCTGACAAAGAATATGATGCTTGTCTATTTCCTACAGCTGCATCTTGTAAAACTTTTAATATTTCCCCTGTTTGTTTTACAGTAAATCCATATGTTAATAAATTCTTAGTAGAAGCTATGACATCAGAGTCATCCATAAGTTTTAATTGGTTTACATCTTTTATTGTATCTTCAATCTCTGTCATTGAATTATTAGTAGCTGTAGCTGTTTTTTGTAGAGCTTTCATACTATTAGTATATGTGTTATACTTATTTACTCCGTCTTCTATTGCTGATGTTATTTTTGCTAAAGATGCTATTATACTTGCAGACATTGCTATAAAACTAGCATCTAATTGACTATTACTATTTTGAACCTTTTTATTTTCTTGTTCAATTTTTTCTAGCTTCTGTTTAGCTGTTTCTAAACCTTTTTCAAGAGCTTCTGTTTTTATCTTTAAGTTTATTACTAGTTGACCTATTTGTGTTTCACTTGCTATTTTTTTCACTTCCTTTCAGACAAAATAAAAACACCTACCTAAGTAAGTGTCTATCTTTTAAAATAAAATTATTCTTTCAATTTCGTAAGTTATTTCTTCTTTAACTACTTTCTCCAAAATTATTCTAATCTTTTGTAAACAATAATAGTTACTATTTTTATCTATTCCATACTCTTTATTTTTCTCTATAACATTCCAATATATTTCATAAGCTTCATTATCCCCAATTGCATCTTGTGTATTTTCAATTTCAAAATTTGAAACTAACACATCTAAATCATTAAAAAAGTAATTTACATATTTATTTTCTATATTTTCTTTACTTTTATAATATATAAAATCATCTGCTAAATATTCTTCTAACTTTTCTTCGTCTCTATTTTTTAATATTTCTACAATTTCATTTATTACTTCATTATGTGTTTTTACTTTTCCTTCTTCTATTAATTTCATTTCATGTTTAGCTTGATTTGAAGTATTGATATTATTTGCTATCATTCCTATTAATATTGGTAAAAATATTAATAGAAATGCTATTAAAAATACTATCAAACAACCAGTTGTATTTTTTTCATTATTTCCTTTTTCCATATTTTATCCCCTCCTAATAAGAGTATAACATATATAAATTGAAAATAATATCTTTTGGGGTCAAATTTTTAAAAGTCTTCTGCTTCTACTTCTTCTTCATCACTATTGCTTACTTTGTTTAATTCTGCATATTCTTGCATGATAATTGGGATTTCATCCGGATAATAGTCTTCTAAAAATTCTCTTTTACTTATTCCTATTTTGATGCAGATTGCAATTGTTCTTTGAAGCCAATTAGAGTTGTAATCTTGCTCAATATTGGCTTCATTTGGTCGAAAAAACTTTCTAGTTCATTCACTTTCCAAAACTCTTGTATAACATCTAGTAATTCCTTTGGTGTAAGCTGATTTTCTAATACATTTCTATCTATTTCCATTAATTTAGATAAGAAATTAAATGTAAAGTTTGGTAATATAATTAATAATTTCATTACTAAATTCATTATATTTTCCATTGTAAACATTTCTGATAATTTGAAATCTTGTCCATTGTCAGACAACTCTTTTATAAAGTCTTCTGGCAAATCCTTTAAAGTCTGTAGAGCTTCAAAATATTTGCCACAAGGCTTTTTTTCAATCTCTACACCATGTATTCTTTTTACTTTTGGTAAACTCTTTGTTTCATTACTTTTTGTCATTTATTTTTTCCTCCTAATAAAAGTTTCAGGAGAGTATTTCTACTCTCCGTCTTATCCTTGGCCTTCTGATGGTTGTGGTGTTGGTATAGTAGGTACTGTATCTAGCCAAGTTAAATCAGTTGAACTTGTACTATCTTTATATACTCTAACTTTAGGGTCAGATAATAAAGCTCTTTTATAAAATGTTCCACTTATTGTTAATGTAGCAACTTGTGTTCCATTGTCTTGTGTTTGTAAATCTTGCTTTACTTTCTTAAATTTAGCTCTATAATATCTAAACATTCTATAGTTTCCGTCTTTTCTTTTAGCTTTAAATGTCATTGCATAATCCTTACTTTGATTGTCTGGTCCCCAAGAATATTCTTTTGATTCTTCATCGTAATTTCCACCTTCGAAAATAGACATTAATTCTAAATCTGCTTCTGGAATTTCCAATTCAAAATTTTCTCCATCAAATATTTCTTCATCATCATATATCTCATCATCTGCATATATTGGATCATTTGATGTTTGAATATCTCTTGTTAATTTTTGTGCATAAGGTATATTTACAGCTTCTCCCACTTTATAATTTGTTTCTGTATTCTCTAATAATTCAAATACTTTAATTCCACTTAATCCTCTTAATGCTTTTTTTGGCATAATTAAGCCCTCCTTTTATAAAATTTCTTCTTTTTCAAAACGCATTGTTTTGTGATATATTTTTGTTTCCTGTTCAAATAAATCCATTGCTAATGTTCTTTCAAACTCTAAATCTTCCATTTTTTCATTTACTTCAATAGCTAATTTAGAACATTTACTTGAACTTTTAGCCCAAATGTCTACTTGAATAGAAATATTACTGCTATATTCTTCATCATCTGCTTTACTAGACATTGAATTGTCCATTTCATAATAAGAAATAGCAGATTTTTTATCTAATTCACTCCACTTTTGTGGATAAAAATAAGAAACCTCTACATCGGAGATTTCTTCTAATTTTTTTAATATTTGTGGCTTTAAATTTTTCATTATTTACCACCTAACTTTCTTATATCTTGCTGTATTGATTTAATTACTTCTTGTTCTACTTCACCTGTATTCTTTGCGTGCAAGTATGCAGGTGTTAAGAATGGTCTTGGACTCATGCCTTTCCAGTCAGCCTTATAAGATATTCCGTTCTGGTCTATCTATATTGCTTTCAGTTCCTCTTTGACCTGTTCCAAACTCAATATATGGTGCATATTCAAGATTTGAAAATACTTGTGCTTCTGCTCCATCTTGTATTGTTTGTGATTTAGTCTTTATTGAGTTACGAAGATGTCCTGTTTTTACAGGTGCTAAATATTTAGCATCTTTTTGTATCTTCTTTGCTCCTCTTTCAAGTCCTTTTCTGCAACTTTCTTTTGCATTTCCACCTAATCCAGATAGAGTTGCAAGTAATTCATCTAATCCTTCTATACTAGCCATTGTTATCACCCACTAAAAGAGTTATATGGCTGTCAGAAGGCACCAAACTTTTTATGGTATATTCTTTATTGTCATATACAAGAATATTGCCTATTTCGGCTTTTGTTTCGTTACAAGTAACTATTGCATTAGCTTCTATTTCTTTGCCATACTCTTGTTGAATATACTCCCTTGTAGAAAATTGAAAATTACCTTTAAAACTATCTATCTTTTCTAGTTTTCCATTTCCAATAACACATCCCTCATCATCTTTTATCGTTCCAGATGTCCATATTTCTATATCTTTATCGTAGAATGTATCAGCTATTGCTTGTTTAAATATTTCAGGTATTTGCATAATTACCACCTCATATAAGCATACATAGAGATTTCATCTTTGTTTTTTTCTATGTATTTATCCATATTTACATCATCATCTGTAACTGCCCCAACATCTTTAAAAGATACTGATTGTCCGTTATCTGAAACAGAGGAAACAACTTGCTTTCCTTCTCCATATCCATTCTTATAGAACACTACACAATTCATAACATATCTAATAACTAAATACTCTAATTCTTGTGGTAAATCTATTCTATTACAAATAGATTTTATTTTATTAGTAATATCATCAATATAACCTTGTATTTTTTTGTCTTGACTTTTATCTTTAATATCAAGTCTTTCTTTTACTATATCTAATAATTCCATAGTAACCTCCTATTTTTTAGGAGTTTTTGTTTCTTTTTTTTGTTCTGTCTTTTCTTTTTCAATACATCTTTCAATATGTAAAGGTAGTATTGGTTCAGAAAATTCATTTCCACATTTAGGACATTTCATTTTCCATTCCTCCTAATAAATAAATTAAGGCAGATTTCTCTGCCTTTTATTATCCTAGTACTACTGCTGCTAATGATGGATATAATGGTGCAAATCCATAAATAGTATCAATAGATAGCATATTTTTCTTTGTTTTCATATCATATCCGTAAACAACTCTTAAGTTTAATCCTTTATAAGAAATTACATAAGAGTCCCTACCATCAACTGGTAATGCTAACGCTCTTGATACGAAAGCAAATGCTAATTTGTTGAATACTAAGTTAGCAACATGGCCACCAGAAGTTTTATCTATAAATGTTACCTCTGTATCTGCTGCAATTTCTTTTACAACTGATGGATATACTTTTGCAGTTATTACACCAGTATCTGCTGTTGCATCTTCCATTACAACATATTGTTGTCCATCTACTATTAATAAATCTCCTTTAACTAATGTTTCAGAAGCAGCCCCACCTTTAAGAACTATTGTGTCACTTCCTTTATTTGCTTTTGCATTTGCTTTTGGTGTTGTAACTTTTGTAAATGTTCCAGCTTCATGTACTGCAACTTGTTGAGACATAAAGTTTTCTAGTCCTTGTATTCTACCGATAGAACCTTCTCTTAACGCTTGTGTACTTCCAGATTTTTCAGCATGTAAAATTGCATCTATTGTAGAGAATTTTACATCTGCATCTGGGTCCCATACAGCATATCTATTTCCCATTGGAGATTTAGCTTTATTTAATAACCCTCTAGCATTTGCCATCACTTCTATTGTTGAAGGTGTTGTTCCTGCTGTACCTAATGTTTTATAAACATTTTTGTACATTTCAAGACCTTCTTTATTGATTTTTTCTGCAATAGCCTCCATCATAGGTGTTAATATTTTTTCATTAAATGCTACTCTATCTAAAGTTAATTCTTTAGATGTAATTTCTACAGATACATCTGCAATATGATCCATAACTACTGGAACACTTTTTTGATTGATTTCTTGAATTGTTACTTCATCTTTGAAATCCTTTGCTTCGAATTGAGCTGGTTTTTCAACTTGGATTGTATCTCCTTCTTTTACAAAATCTTTACTATAATCAGTATAGAATAACTCAGGTACTACTAAGTTATTTACTAGCATTGGTAATGCTTCTCTTGCTATTCTTTGACATGTTAATAATTTGTTTGGCATAATTAATTCCTTCTTTCTTATTTATTTTTTTCTTGAAGTGCGAAAAATTCTTCATCTGACAAATTATCTAAATCGTCATCATCATAACTTCCGCCATCTTCTTTTCTTTTATTTGGATTATCATCGTCTAATCCTTTATTCACACTTTTATCAATTTCAAATAGATATGCATCACTTTTCTTTAATGATTCTATTTGGTCGTCAAATCCTAAAAGTTTATCTCCATCTAGTTTGATTTTATCTAAATCAAGATTTGCTTTTACTGATTTAACATTTTTAGCTTTAGCATTATTTATTGCTAAATCTATTTTACTTTCTAGTCTTACTTTTTCTATTTCAGCCTTTGAATTATCTTCAATTTCTTTTTTCTTAGCTTCATAATCAGCTTGACTAATTGAGCCCTTTTTAAAGTTGTTATACTCATCCTCAACTTTCTTTTTGTCATCCTCTAATGTTTTCTTTTCTCCTTTAACTACTTTCAATTCTTCATTAATTTCGTTAAACTCTTTTGCAGGTTTAAAATATTTTGGTAATTCTTTAGATATCTTTCCTTCTAATTCATCTACATTTTCTACTCCTGCATTTTTTAATAATTCTTTTAACCATTCCATAATTGGTCCTACCTTTCTAGCTTTTTTATTCTGGTGCTACCAGTACGAAAAGTTGCTTTTTGTTTATTCTCACAAGCAAATGAGTAATAAAAATAGACAGTTTAAAGCCATATCTAGGGCATAAAAATAAGAGCTATTTCTAGCTCTTGATTTATAATTTTAAAATATTAATAACTAATTCAATTTACTTACCAGTTCTTTTGCTTTATTCCTTCTTTCATATTTCCTCCTTTTAAGTTTCAATATCTGAATTTTCATCCCAAAAACTTGTATCATATTCTTTTTTTGTTTTAATACATTTATCTATTTCTTCTATTAACTCTTGTCTTGTTCCGTCAAACTGCATTAAAGGAAATCCCTCTGGGAATATAGCTTCATATTCATCTAATTTTTGTTCTAATTCTTCATCTATAAGTTCAACAAACATTATAATAACCTCCTTATTAAATTATCAAACTCTTTAAAAGTATTAGGAAAATATTTTTGAAATATTTCTAGTTGTTTTAAATCATCATTTCCTGCCGTTGTAAACATTTGAGCAAATATTTCTCTTTCAAGTTTATTTTTCTTTTTCCAATACTTGTTATCATGTTTATATCTGCCACTTATTTCATTATGTGTCATTCCACTCATTATATCACTTAGCTCTATACAATTTCTATTATTTTTAATAATATTTTTATATAATTCTTTATTTTGAGAAATTATATTTTGGTCTTTCTGTATAGCATCTTTAAATCTATTATTTGATGATAACCATTTATTATTATAATCTATCGCATGAGCTACTTCATGTCTTACTGTATGATTATTATAATTTGTTTTTAAAACTATATTTCCATTTCTATGATATGCCTTATCCCCACCTAATTTTATTAACTTAATGTTGGTATTTAAAGCAATATTTTTTATATTTTCATTTTTAAATGCTATGTTTATTATATTATCTTTTTGTTTAGTAATATCTTTATAATCTATTCTTCCATCTTTATTAAATATCCTTTGTAATATTCCTTCATCTTTATCTATATATTTATCATACCATTGCTGATAGTCCATATCTTGTGGTACAAATATAGCATTTCCATTTTCATCTTTTGCTCTTCTTTGCAATCCTTCTGTTACTTCATCATCAAATACTGCAACTGTTGTACAACGGTCGTTTGGGTGTATAGGTGGATAATTTTTACCGTGGCTGTCTATCTTTTAAATTAAATACTTTATTGTCTAACTCTGCACAATGTTTACAAGTCACATTATCTAAAGTTGCTATAAATCTATATTTTTCTATATCTAATTCTTCATAAGATAACATTTCCGCTTCATTTGCAAAATGATTTACTTCTGTTCTTACCAATGTAGTAGCATTGTATAAACCAACATTCATATAACCAGATAATTCAGAAGCTATTTTTTGTATTGTTTTTCCTGACATTGTGTCGGCAGTTAATTGTGTTTTTAAATAATTACCTAATTTTTCGCTATTTTTCCATATTCTTTGAGAAAAATTCGCATTATCAGTCCATTTTTCATTTAATAATAAATTTATTGTTTTATTATCTATTTGTGAAAAATTAAATCCTAATCCAGTATTTTTTTGAACATTATATATATTATGATAATATCCTTCTTTTATTGTATCTACATATCTTATTTCTGTTATTTGTTGTTCTACATCTGCTAATTTTTTTAATTCTAAATCAATACTTTCTTGCAATTGTTCATATCTTGATATACGAAAAGAATAAGCAGATGAATTGTATTTTAATAACATCTTCTGCTTAATATTTTCATTTTTTATATTATTATTTATTGTAGTTAATAAGTTTCTCCTGTATGTATCTGTTTCTTTTTTGTTTAATAACTGATTTAGGACTTTTTTATCAAGTATATCCGATTTGCTATAATTTTTATATATTCTACTAATTTCTTTATTTATATTCTTAGTAGCTTGATCATATGACCTTATTAGACCCTTTATAGTATTTTCTGTACCTTTTTCTAGTCTTTTCATTAATTCTGTTTGTCTTTTTTCCCAATAGTCTAGAGGTTTTCTAGCCATTTAATCACCTCTATTCTTGATTACCTTTATTACTATGATTATCTTCAAATCCTCCTGCATTATTAAATATTTCTTGTTGCATTTTCATTTTTTCTTCTTGCTCTTCTTTTAATCTTTGTAGTTCTATTTCTACGTCATCACAAAGAGGGTGTTTTTCAAGCTTTGATCTAGTGCTTAATATATTGTCACTATTTAATGTATTTATTTTTTCATTTTCATTAAATATTCTCGATTTATTAAATTCAATTTTGAAATCAAACTCATTTATTTCTTGTGGTATCTTGTTTTGCATTTTTAAATCTTGCAATACATACCATAAAATTTCATATATAGCACTTGTGAGTCCACCTATACTGTCATCTGCTTTCATGTCTAGGTCTGTATACAAAAACTCTAACGAAACGCCACTTGGAGCTTGCCCTATTAAATCTTTATTACTTGTATCTACTGCTCTACCAAATTCATATATGAGCTCCTTTAATCCTTTTAACAATGCTTGTCTCGCCTCATATGGTATTGGCAATAGTTTTGCATCTATCTTCCCCGCAGTATCATTTGTTCTTGCTACTCCATTAACTTTTAAGTTCTCTATTAGTGCAAGTAAATCCTCTGCCCCATATCCATTAATAAGCCATATAATTTCTTTTAAATCTTCTACTGTATTTACAAAATTACTATTTATTAAATCATATGCATCTATTAGTGGTTTTATTGGTTCTAAATCTGTCATTTTTTCTTCATTGTTCTCTATTTCAATGAATGGTACTTTACCCCAACTGTGTTTTTCTATTCCTTTTAGATTGTTTAGAGCATTATCATATATTTCTCTGTACCAATGACATTCTGGCCTTTCTCTAGTAACATCCTCTAAATATACTGTTGTATCTCCAACTTTAGTTTCAATAAAATATCTTACTTCTTTTTCATCCCAATATTCAACATATGTTCTATCTTCTAGTTTGTCTCCTGTTAAATCTTGTATTGTATAAAAATGCAAAAAAGCCGTCAAATATGTCTGTGTTTCGTTGTCATAAATAGGTATGCATTCTTCTGACGGATACTTTTCAAATACTAATTTCCCGTTTCTATAATTAGGATGTAGCCATGCTCGTCCCTTATTACTTGCTTCTTTTAGTCTGTTTTTTATAAGTTTTTCAAAATTAACTCCTAAAGTATTCCATACCATGTTAGTTATTTTTCTTTCAGCTTTTTTAGGCGTATCTTCTTTTTCGCCGTCAACTGGAATATTATATGATATTGTTATTGGCTTTCCACACACATAAGTTTTCTTTTGATTTACTTGCTTCCAATAGAAACCATGAGGTATATGTTCGTCTGATTTATTTTCATTAACAATTTTCTTTTTGTTTCCTGTTTTTTGATCAAAAACTGTATAACTTTTTAAATCTTTTTTTAATATATCATTTTTATCTCTAAAGTACCTTTCGCCTTCTAGCATTTTCTTTTTTACATCTGACATATTAAATTGAGTTATTAGTTCTTTTATTATTTTGCTTTCTATCGCCATCTAACTGCCTCCTAATTTCTTAAATATAAATCATCACTACCATATCTTAGTGCATCTATATAATGATTGTTTTTATCTTCTGGTATATTTAATGGATTATCTTGTTTATCTGTTTTCCACCTATATAATCCTAATTCATTTATTAATCCTTTACATTTAGGATCAACTATTATTTCAAACCCTTTTAGCCATTTAATTCCATGTAACACACTATCAGGTCCTTTCTGTGCTGGTATTGCATTTATTCCTAAATTATTTAATTCTGCTATACTTTTAGGTTCTGCTGCATCAGCTTTTATTAATGCATATGGTTCTATTCTTCTTTTTAATTCATTTGCTAACATTTCATTTGTTAATTCTGTAGCTCCAAATTCATCAAAAATAACAATTCTTTTTGCTTTTAGATCTACATTGAATTGCAAAAAAGCAGAAGGATCTGAACTATATCCAAAGTCCAGACCTCTTCTAATTAATTCAAATGTATTTTTATATTTTTCTGTATCTTCTATATGCCAATTTCTAAATATTAAACCTTTACTTACACCAGGCATTCCTAAGCCAGATGTTTTGTAATCTTCATAATCTTCTTTCTTCTTTTTTTCATATCTTGCATAATCTTTAACATCCAAAAATTCATTTAGCTTATAATTTGTTATCATCAATAGTTGACTTACTTTTTCTTTTACCATTTTGCCTTGATATTCAAATTCTTGCTCATCTTCAATTATTAGTTCTTGTTTGCCTTTTTCTATTAGTATTTGTTCGTTCGGTGTTAGTTTGCTTGTTAATTCTTTTACAATAAAATGCTGTTCATTCCAAGGGTTGAAACTTGCCACAGTTTGATTGAAATATCCTTCTGGCATTTTACCCCTTATAGACATCTTTACTTTATCATATGTATCTTTTTTATCTATTTCAAAGGCTTCCTCGAACCAACCGCCAACATAAAACTAGATTAGGGTCATCTATTGTTATTGATGCTAACTTTTCCCAGTCGTCTAATCCTCTAAAAAATATCTTTTGCCCCGTATATTTGTTTACCGCTAACAATGGATTTGTTGTAAATTTCCATTCGGCATAAACTTTTATTTTTTTAGCTGCCCAAACTAAATCTGCATATACACTATCTTTTATAGTAAGTGCTGTATCTCTCATTGCTAGTAAACAAGCTCTAGGATATTGTTTTAAAAGTTTCATCCACCTTAAAGCTATAGTTTTTGATTTTTTGCTACCTTTTGAGCCCATTATTATAGCTTCATCGCCTTTAAAGTTCCAAAGTGTTGCATATCCTTTTCCAATCATTTCTTGTAAACTAATTCTTTCTTTATTCACTAACATCATCTACCAACTCTACTTGTACAGCATTTTTCATATTTACATTTATGTCGTTGAACATTCCTAAATGTTTTCCCAACAGTTCTAATGCTTTTACTTTGTCGTTTGTCTTAAACTCTATTGTTTGTTCTTGAATATGCTCAATAGGAACTTCATTGTCTTTTCCTTTCATATCTATGCTTATTTTCATTGCACCAGCTTTTTGTAGGACCTTTACACTTGATATTGCTTTGATTGTTTCTTCATCAATATCTTTTATGACTTTTAATGTTCCATTGCCATTATATATGTTCTTTATATTAAAAAAAGCTATATTAGCTAACTCTTTTATTACCATATCTTGTGTTACTTCTGTACGTTTTTCTATTTCTTGTTGCTTTTCAGATATGTATTCTTGTACCTTAACATTTCTTAACATTCTACTCGATGCTGCATTAGCTGTTTCGTCTTTCTTGCACCTTGGATAAGCAACCTTATATGCTCTTGTTGCATTAAGGTCTATTAAATACTCATCACAAAATCTTTTTTGTGCATCTGTCATATAAGATTACCTCTCTTTCTATTTAATCTTTATTTTTCTTCAAAATATTTATCTACTATCTCATGAATAATATCATAAGAATTTGCTACTATGTCTGCAACATCTTCTTCTGAATATTCTTTTGCATCATGTGTTATATAATTATCTATATAGCAATGTGTCAATTCATGTATTAAAGTAGCTCTTTTTCTATCTATTGGCAAATCTCTATCTAAATATATTTCTTGTATATCACAATGTGTAACTCCGTAGTATCTTGGAGTTACGCTTTTTATATTATCGTCTTCATTTGCTCTTCTTTCATTTTGTATCCTTTTTATTTCACTTTGTGATTTTTCTTCTATTGTCCAACTTCTGTTATTTATTTTAAACTTCATCGTTATTCCCCTCCATATCCGCACAAATTTCAAAGTACACACACTTCTCACATTGCTTTTCTCCTTCAACGACGCACTTTTGCCTCTTCTTGTTTGCATATGCTTTTCTTAACTTGTATTCCTCATCAATATATGACGCTATTATACTACCTCTCATCTAAATACCTCTTTTGTGTTTATATTTGGCGGAGAGAGTAGGATTCGAACCTACGAAGGTTTTACCCATGCTAATTTTCAAGACTAGTACATTAAGCCACTCTGCCATCTCTCCATTTTTGCATAAATAAAAGAGCCTATTACGGCTCTCTTTTTTGTATATCTAATCTATACTTTTAGGTGTTATTATGTTATCCTTATCTATTTTATTTACTCCATTTTCGGGTATTTCCTCTTTCATTACCGAATTTGCAATTCCAAAAAAATATAATAGTGAAAAAATTAAATAAATCAGAAATAATATTGCTAAGCATATAAATATATTTAATGGTGTTTTTGATATAGTCATAGTATCATTATTATATATTCCTGACACATAAAGTAGTGCTATTACACTTGCGATTCCTGCAAATATTGTCATAAACCAATTCAAAAATAATACCTTCTCTTTTTTTTCTTTTACTATTACTTTAATAATTTTTTTATCAAAAAAACCTATTACTATACTGATAGTTGTAATTAAAAAACCTACTAATATGCTAATAAAATTAATGCAGTTATTACTTATCATATCAAAGTTATTTATTTTTATCTCATTTTTTAAAATATTATTAAACATAAAAAAGCATACTAAACTAATAATTAGAGGTACTAAAAATATCTTCCATTCTTTTTTGTCCATAATTTCTCCTTATTAGATTTTATTATATCATATTATTTTTTATTCTATCCAAATATTTTTGTTTTATTTTTTCAAAAATATCCTTATGTATAATTGGTTTATTTTTGTCTACATCAACTACGATTATATCATGCACTCTTTCCTTTATAAGACTCACTTTGTCTAGTAGTGCTCCTTCTTCACTTCTATAATCTACTTCCAAATCTTCTACTCCAGGAACTTTTTCCACTCCGTCTATTACATCTTTTATTGCCTTAATGTTTAGAGTATTTTTCTTTTTCAAATTTCTTCCAAACCCTATTTCGATTTTACATTGTGTTCCTTTAAATCTTTTAGTAACCCCAAATAGCATCTTGAATAATGTATCATCTTTCTTTTTTGTCAATTCTGGTCTTAGTGTAAC
>ULNE01021055.1_pt1 | contig 24129 bp, 29 predicted proteins | sample 1951831 | NCBI WGS metagenome assembly ULNE01 (sample SAMEA4835568, study PRJEB28245) | human gut metagenome | biome: gut microbiome; material: fecal sample | place: Denmark | collected 2008 | reverse complement strand
TGTTTAGCCATTTCTACTTGTGTAAACCTATTAGCAAGTCTTATTCCTAATAAAACAATAGAATCGTGTGCTAAATTAGGATTTAAAAATGAAAGAAAGTAAAAGAAAGCTTTTTTTAAAGTTGTTTCTTCTCCTTCTTCATATTCATTTAAGATATATGGAATATGGCATTCTCCATCAATATCTTTCCCATCAAATTCTGGGTAGTCATAATCCTCAATTTCTTTTTTATTATTATAAATTATGACCACTTTTGAATCTAGTGGGATAAAAGAAGAAATGTCTTCTAACATTTCATTGACAAGATATAGAACTCGATTTTTTTCTCTCATTCCATATCCTCCAACAAGCAATTTACTGCATATTTTGCAATTCTGCTTGTTATAAAATCTTCGCCATCATTCATATTATACTCGCCTCTACAAAACGAGTCGTTTACATTAATACTGATATGGACTGTATCAGCATTTTCCTTTTCTACTTCAACACTTTTAATGTTGGAATTAAAAGGATTATCTATGTCTTCAATAGACATAGGAATTTCTTTTTTTATTAGATATTTTATTTCTATATCTAACACCTCAAGCTCAATTCCTAAATCTTGAAGTTTTTTTAAAATTTTTTCTGTTATTGTTGCTTTCATTTTTTTATCCTCCTTTTAACAATAACTTTTTTTAAACCACAGGTTGTTACCTGTTTGTTGTTTAGCGACATCAAGTAATGTATCAAAAGTTTCTTCTTTTTCAAAAAAGAATCGATCGCTTTTGAAACAATTATAACTTTTGAAATAATTTCTATTAAGCTTTACGATATAAGCATAACCAATTGTTTCAAAATTGTATACTGGCATTACTTGCCATTCTTTTAAATATACAATTTTTTCATTTCCTACCCAAAGAACATAACAGCCTTTATTTTGGAAATATTGTATATTATTTGTAATTAATAAAATATTGTCATTATTAATTACATGATTTTTAATTTGGAAACGTTTGTTGCTTGTTTCCAAATTATTTTCTCCAAAAAAATTTTTTTGTGAATCCGTCATTTTTTTCTCCTTTTTTAAAGCCACTTGGGCTATTTATTTTTTACACTAACATTATACTATATCTTGGTTGACTAGTCAACTAAAAAGATAATAAAAGTTATAAAAAAATAAACAATAATATATATAATAAGGAAAAACAATTTATTTTTTAGTATCGCAGATATTTAATATGGATTTAGTTATGATGGGTGTTTTTGTCTTAGCGATAATATCATTTTTAATGTATGAAGTTGTCAATATAATTGAAAAAAGAATAAAAAGGAAGAGGAATTAATGAAAAAAATTTTAATGTTATTAGGTTTATGTTTAGTTTCAATTACAATGATTGGTTGTAAGGATAGTAAATTAACAAAGATAAAGGTAGCGGAAGTTGCAAGATCAGTATTTTATGCACCACAATATGTAGCTTTAAGTAAAGGTTATTTTGAAGAAGAAGGTTTAAAAATAGATTTAGTTAATGCAAATGGAGCAGATAAAGTTACGGCAGCATTACTTTCTGGTGATGTACAAATTGGTCTACAAGGACCTGAACCAACAATTTATTTATATAAAAATAATCGGACAAATTATCTAATTAATTTTGCACAACTTACAAGGACAGATGGTAGTTTTATTTTTGGCCGTGAAAAAATTGAAAATTTTACTCTAGATGATTTAAGAGGAAAGTCCATACTTGGTGGTAGAAAAGGTGGCGTTCCTGAAATGACACTTGAGTATGTATTAAAACAAGCAGGATTAGAAGTAGGTCAAGATGATGATACCAAAGATGTAAATGTTAGAACAGATGTTGCATTTGCGGCTTTAACAGGTTCATTTTTAGATGGAGAAGGCGATTTTGTTAGTCTATTTGAACCTACTGCAACAGCTTTAATTAATCAAAATAGGGCATATTTGCTTGCTGCAACTGCAGAATATGCAGGTGAAATAACCTATACTGCATATTCTACATCCATTAAATATTTTAATAATAATAAAGAAGTATTAGAAAAATTTACAAAGGCCTTATATAGAGGTCAACAATTTGTTCAAAATGCAACTGATGAAGAAATTGCAAAAGAAATTCAACCATTTTTTACAGATGTAGAATTAGATGTATTAATTAGTGTAGTAGCTAGGTATCGTTCTATTAATGCATGGTGTACAAATCCAATTTTTTCAGAAGTAGGATTTGACAGATTACAAGATATCATCATTACCGCAGGCGAATTGGATAGTAAAGTAAATTTTTCGGATTTAGTTGATTTGACCATTGCGAAAAAGGTAGTAGAAGAAAAATAATAAAATTTAACACCCTGATGGGTGTTTTTCTTTTAAAAACAAAAATAATGTGATATAATATAAGAAAAAGTTAATATATTGGGAATTATTAATATGAATAAAAATAAGTACATATTGACAATTGATCAAGGAACTACTAGTACTAGAACCATCATATTTGACTATAGGGGTACAATTGTTACTAAAAGCCAAATGGAATTTAGTCAAATATGTCCCAAAAATGGTTGGGTTGAACATAATCCAGAAGAAATTTGGGAATTGACATTGCAAACAATTAAAAATGCTATTAATAGCATAAATTTAAAAGTCACAGATATTGCGGCCATTGGTATTACAAATCAAAGGGAGACCACTGTTCTTTGGAATAAAAAAACAGGTAGACCGGTTTATAATGCTATTGTATGGCAATCTCGACAATCACAAGAAATATGTGATACTTTAATTGAGAGGGGATTAAATGATCTTTTTAAAAAAAAGACTGGTTTAATTATTAATCCATATTTTTCTGCAAGCAAGATAAAATGGATATTTGATCATGTCAAAACTGTTCAAGATGATGCAAATAAAGGGGATATTTTATTTGGTACCATAGATACATATCTTCTTTGGAAATTAACAAATGGAAAAGTTCATGCTACAGATTATAGTAATGCATCAAGAACACTTATCTATAATATTCATACATTAGAATGGGATGATGAATTACTAAAATTTTTTAATATACCAAAATCAATTTTACCTAAAGTTCTTCCAAGTAGCCATATTTATGGTTTTGCAACAGCTTTATCTAGTATTGATATGGGTTTTAATACCATTCCAATTGCTTCATTAATTGGTGATCAACAATCTGCATTATTTGGTCAATGTTGTTTTGATGAAGGTTGTACAAAAAGTACATATGGTACGGGTTGTTTTATTTTAATGAATACTAAAGATAGGATTATTTATTCTAATAAAGGATTGCTTACTACTATCGCTTGGGGGTTAGATGGAAAGGTTGAATATGCTTTAGAGGGTTCTGTTTTTGTATCGGGATCAGCTATTCAGTGGCTACGAGATGGGATGGAAATGTTTAAAAATTCTAGTGATTGTGAGAAAGCAATTAGAGGAGAAAATCCAAGTGGTGGAATATACTTTGTTCCAGCATTTGTTGGTCTTGGCACACCTTATTGGGATAATGACGTTAGAGGGGCAATTTTTGGTATAACAAGAGCGACAACAAAAGATCATATTACAGTTGCTGCCATTGAAGCAAGTCCATATCAAGCAAAAGATGTGATGGATGTCATGATAGAAGAATCTGGTTTTAATATAAAATATCTTGGAGTTGATGGTGGTGCTAGTGTGAATGACTATATGATGCAATTTCAAGCTGATTTATTAGATGCAAAATTGATAAGACCAATATGTCAAGAGACAACTGCTTTAGGAGCAATGTATTTGGCTGGTCTTGCAATAGGATTTTATAAATCTAAAGAAGATATAAAAAAACTTCATCAGGTTGAAAAAATATTTATAAGACAAATAGATGAGGATAAACAAAAAAAGTTAATGCACGGATGGAAAACTGCGATTCATGCAACCCTTAAATTTAAAAATAAATAAAAATATATTAGGAGGATAATATGGGATTTTTAAGAAGACAATTATTAAAAATAATTCAATGGGAGGATAGTTCAAGCGATACAATTATATACAGGTATCCAATGACAGATCGTGATGAGATTATGAATGGATGTCAGTTAATTGTTCGTCCTTCTCAGACAGCAATATTAGTTAGTAGTGGTCAAATATGTGATGTGTATGGTGAAGGAGAGCATAAATTAACAACTAATAATATGCCAATCATAACTAAACTTGCTAGTTGGAAATATGGGTTTGATTCACCTTTTAAAGCAGAGGTTTATTTTGTCAATACTAAACAGTTCATTAATCAAAAATGGGGTACAGCAACTAAAGTAAGCCTTAGAGATAATGATTTTGGCATTGTAAGAGTAGGAGCACGTGGTGTATATTCTTATAAAGTAAAAGATGCACCATTATTTATGAGAGAAATTTTTGGAACAAATCGGGATTATTCAACTTCATCTTTAACAGAATATTTTAAAAGTATTGTTGTTAGCGGTTTTTCAGATGCAATTGGTGAGGCTAAAATACCTGTTTTAGATATTCCTGCTAAATATCGTGAATTAAGTGAAATTGTAAAAGATAGTCTAAAAGATGAATTTACAAAAATAGGAATGGAATTAGTAAATTTAGTAGTTGAAAACGTATCTTTACCAGAAGAAGTAGAAAAAGCAATTGATCAAAGGTCTTCATTGGGTGCTCTTGGTGGTAAGATGAATGAATTTACACAGTATCAAACAGCACAAGCGATTAGAGATGCCGCAAATAATCCAAATGGTGGCGCTGGTATGGCTGGAATGGGTGTAGGGTTTGGTGCTGGTATGGCAATGGGAAATGCCATGATGAATTCTGTGAATCAACAACAAAATCAAACTGCACAACCACAACAACAACCAATTGCCTCTAGTGGTGCTGTATGTGCACATTGTCAAAACCCTTTAGTTTTAGGAGCTAAGTTTTGTTCAAATTGTGGAACACCAGTTCAGACTAGAAAATTTTGTACTAATTGTGGCAACCAATTAGATGGTAATGCTAAATTTTGTCCAAATTGTGGAAAAGCTTTATAATTATGGAAGAAGATAAAAACTTGATTATAGATGAGGCTAACCGCGAAGCTGAAGATTATAGTTGTCCAAGTTGTGGTGCACCGATAAAATTTTCACCGGAAAAAAGAGTTTTACACTGTGATTATTGTGGTTTGGAAATAAATGTAGATGGTAAACGTAGTCAAGAAGAAAATGACTTTTTTGAGGGAAGCCAAGAGGATAGCGATTGGAGTGAAGAAACCAAGGTTGTTCATTGTGATAATTGTGGTGCTAATAATGTTGTGAATTCTAGTGAGATTAGTATAACTTGTCCTTTCTGTGGATCAAATCAAGTTGTTGAGACAAATGAGTTATCTGGGGTTAAACCAAATAGGGTAATACCATTTCGTATTTCAGAAGAACAAGTAAAGAAAAATTATTCATTATGGATGAAGAAAAAATTTTTTGTGCCAAGTAAAGTAAAAAAACAAATTCCTCATTTAGTATTGCATGGAGTTTATTTACCAATTTGGACCTTTGATAGTAACACTTTTTCAATTTATAATGGCAGACTTGGCAAACACTATACTAGAACTGTTGGTAGCGGAAAAAATCGTAGAACAGTAACCGAAGTTAGATATTTTAATGTTCATGGTAGTAAACAAGTAACATTTGATGATTTAATAGTAAATGCTGGTTCAAAAATTGATCAAAGTGAAATTAATGCGTTAGCACCATTTGATACAAATCATTCTTTTGAATATGATAAAAGGTATTTAGCGGGTTTTTCTTCTGAACACTATGTTGTACGACTTAAAGCGGGTTGGGATAATGCAAAAATTAGAATGAATGCTGGAATCAGAAATGCAATATTAAGTGGATATAATTATGATGTTGTGAGTTATTTAAATGTTAATACTACATTTAACAATATTAAATATAAATATGTACTTATTCCTATTTGGATTGGAACGTATAAATATAGCAATAAAAGTTATCGATTCATTTCTAATGGTGAGACAGGAAAAATTACCGGTAAACTTCCTGTATCTGCTGTCAAAGTTTCTATTCTTGTTTTGATTATACTAGCGGTAGTAGCTGTTTTAATGTATTTTATTTTAGTTAATTAGTGAATTGTTTGTTTTTTGAAATGCATAAAATTAATTTATGCATTTTTTCATTTTATTTGTTTTAATAGATAAAAAGTGATATAATATATAAGAAAAAGTGGTGAAAAAATGGAAAATAGAGAAATTATAAATAGAATATTACAATTGAAAAAAGCCAAAAATGCTATTATTTTAGCTCATTATTATCAAAATTCAGAAGTGCAAGCCATAGCTGATTATATTGGTGATTCATATCAGTTAAGTAAAATTGCTAAAGATAATAATGCATCAATAATTATTTTTTGTGGCGTTCATTTTATGGCTGAAACTGCAAAAATTTTATCACCAAATAAAAAAGTTATTATACCAGTTAAACATGCTGGATGTAAAATGGCTGACTCTATTTCTTATGATGATCTATTGTTGTTTAAAAAAAATCATCCTGAATATATTATTATTGGGTATGTCAATACATCTGCTGAAGTAAAAACTTTGTGTGATGTTTGCGTAACCAGTTCTAATGCCTTAAAAATTATAAATCATTATAAAGGTAAAAAAATTATGTATGTACCTGATCAAAATTTAGCTAAATATGCGAATTATTTAAATAATGATGAGCAACCAATTGAATTTTGGGACGGATGTTGTCATATCCATCATAATCTAACAACGGGAGAAGTTAAACTGCAAAAATCTATGCATCCGAATGCTAAAGTATTACTTCACCCTGAGGCAAGATTAGATGTATTGAAATTAGCTGATTATATTGGATCTACCAAAGGGATGTTAGATTATGTTTCCAGTAGTGATTCTAAGGAATTCATTGTAGGAACGGAATTAGGGATTATCTATAGTCTAGAGAAGAATAATCCTGATAAAAAATTTTACAAGTTATCACCTAATCTTATTTGTGGAACAATGAAAATGACCCATTTGATTGATGTTGAAAATGCATTATTAGAAAAAGGAACAAAATTTGAAGAAATTAATTTGGATGAAAAAACGATTCATTTGGCTGGTAAAGCTTTAAATAAAATGTTAGAATTGAGTGAATAGAATGAGTGAAATAAAAAAAATTACAACTGATGTATTAATTTTAGGGGGAGGTCTTGCAGGACTTTATACTGCATTAAATATCAATAAAGATAAAAATATTATTATTGTTTCTAAAGAGCCATTGGGATTAAGTAACTCCTATCTTGCACAAGGTGGGATTGCAGGGGAATTAAATACTAGTGAAGAAATATTAGCTAAACATATTGAAGATACTTTAATAGCTGGATCTGGTCTTTTTGATAAAGAGGCTATTAAGGAATTGGTATATGATGCTTCTGAAAATTTGCAAATGTTAATTGATTTAGGTGTTCCTTTTGATGTAGATGAAAGTGGAAAAATCCTTCTTACTAAAGAAGGAGGACACTCGACTAGAAGAATTCTACATGCAGGGGGGGATGCAACGGGTAAAAATATTATGGAAACTCTCATTACACTTATTAGAAATCGTGAAAATATTCAAGTCATAGAAAATTATATGCTATATGATTTAATTGTAAAAGATAATAAGTGTTTTGGTGGTAGATTAATATCAATGGATAATATGTTTTGTAATATTTTTGCTACGTCTATTATTCTTGCAACAGGCGGCATCGGAGCAGTATATAAAGATTCTACTAATGCTCATGGAGCAACTGGAGATGGAATTGCTGCAGCATATAGAGCAGGAGCAAAACTTCGTGGTATGGAATTCGTTCAATTTCATCCTACTGTTTTTTATGATGTTACGGGAAATATTAAAGGACAAAAGTTTCTCATTAGTGAGGCAGTACGTGGTGAAGGTGCCTATTTAGTAAATATTAATGGCGAACGGTTTATGAAAAAGTATGATCAACGTTTAGAATTAGCACCAAGAGATATTGTTTCCCAATCAATTATGAAGGAAATGTATGATACTTGGAGTCAATATGTGTATATTGATGCTAGACATTTAGGAAAGGATTTTTTAATACAACGTTTTCCTACTATCTACCAAAAATGTTTAGAATCTGGATATCATATGGAAAATGACTTGATTCCGGTTGCTCCAGTTGAACACTATGGTATTGGCGGTGTTCAAATCGATTTAAATGGCGAGACATCAATTTCTAATCTTTACGCAAATGGTGAGTGTTGTTCATCAGGAGTTCATGGTGCCAATCGACTTGCTAGTAATTCACTTTTAGAATGCATTGTTTTTGGTAAAAGAATTGCCAAAATAGTTAATCAGAAAACTATATTGCATATAGAAAGTTGGAATATAGATATTGAATATTCAGTAAACAAATACAATTATCACCCCATTCGTGAAGAAATTCGTGATACAATGAGTAAATATGTTTTTATTGTTAGGGATAGTGATGGGTTACATCTTGCCCAAAGCATAATTAATCGACATTATCGAAATTTGTGCAAATATCCGTTTACTACTGTAGATTATTATAGAGCATTAAATATTGTTACAGTTGCTAAATTGATAACTGATGCAGCTGAGGCTAGAAAGGAAAGTATAGGTTGTCACCTAAGGATAAATTAATATGGATAAAAAGATAATTGAATTAATAAAACAAGCCTTAATTGAAGATGGATATGACAATGATGTAACAACTTTTAATTTAATAAATAAAGATATGATGTTATCGGGAAGTTTTATTGTTAAAGCAACTGGAGTTGTATCTGGTATTGATGTTGCCAAAGAGGTTTTTAGGCAGATTAACCCTAAAATAAAAATGGAAATTCTCAAAGATAATGGAACTTTTGTCAATAGAGGTGATGTAATTGCTAGTATTGAAGGTCCAATGAGGGATATTTTACGTGGTGAAAGGGTTGCATTGAATTTTTTACAAAGAATGAGTGGGATTGCTGCAACCACTGCTAAATTTGTTCAAGAATTGGCTGGAACAGAATGCAAAATTTTAGATACTAGAAAAACTACTCCACTTTTAAGAGTGTTAGAAAGACAAGCTGTAAGAGATGGTGGTGGAATGAATCACCGATATAATTTATCTGATCAAGTATTGATAAAAGATAATCATATAGCTGCTATTGGTAGTATTGAAAAAGCAGTAGAAATGGTTAGAAAATCTGTTGGAAAAACAATGAAAATTGAAGTGGAAGTTGAGACTAAAGAAGAATTCTTAGAAGCATTAGGAACTTCTGCGGATATTATTATGCTTGATAATATGAATAATGAACTAATGAAAGAACTTGTTGAAATAAATAATCATAGTAAAAAAATCGAAGCAAGTGGTAATATGGAATTAAAAAGAGTTAGAAGTGTTGCTCTTTTGGGTGTTGATTATATTTCTGTTGGTGCGTTAACACATTCATATAAATCATTAGATATAAGTTTAAAATTTTATAAAAATTTTCCAAGAAGTAAATAGGCTGAACAACTTGTTCAGTCTTATTTTATAAGGAGTAACTAGCAATGCATGATATTTGGAATCCATGGCATGGATGTATTAAGAAAAGCGAAGGATGTGAAAATTGTTATATGTATTATTTGGATTATAAACATGGCAAAAATGGTTCAAATATATACAAATCTAATAATAACTTTTATTATCCTATTAAGAAAAAGTTAAATGGAGAATATCAAATAAAAAGTGGTGAATTAATTAGAGTTTGTATGACTTCAGACTTTTTTTTAGAAGAAGCAGATGAATGGCGCTTTGAGGCTTGGCAATTGATAGCTTCAAGGAAAGATGTTAAATTTTACATTTTAACTAAAAGACCAGAAAGAATTATGGATAATTTACCAAGTGATTGGAATGAAGGTTATGAAAATGTAATACTAAATGTGACATGTGAAAACCAAAGAAGGGTAGAAGAACGTATGCCAATATTTATAAAAGTTCCTGCCAAACATAAAGGAGTTATGGTGGCACCATTCATTGGAGAGGTGAGTCTTCATAAATATTTAAATTTAGGTAATATTGAACAAGTAATATGTGGTGGAGAAAATTACAATGGTAGTAGAATTTGTAATTTTGAATGGGTAAAAAAATTAGCTAATGAATGTAAAGAAGCTAGTGTCAATTTTTCATTTATTGAAACGGGAACATATTTTGTTAAAGATAAGAAATTATATATAATAAATAATAAAAAAACACAAAGTATAATGGCATATAAAGCAAATTTGAATTTTGTTATTAAAGATATAAAATATCAATTGTATAATAAATATGGTGATCTATTATTGAAAGAAGATTTATATATTCCTTTTTACAAAGAAAGTTGTAATACTTGTGGTAGTAAATTAATTTGTAATGGATGCTCAAATTGTGGCAAATGTAAATAAATTAAATATTTTTACTTGAAAAAATAGACTTTTTTTGATAAAATATAATAGATGCCGTCATAGCTCAGTTGGTAGAGCAGCTGACCCGTAATCAGCAGGTCACAAGTTCAAGTCTTGTTGTCGGCACCATGATTTAAATAATTATAAAGAACTAGAAATTATAATCTCTGGTTCTTTTTTCATTTTTTATCTCCTCTAAAAAAATAGTTAAAAAGAACCTTTCTAAAAATTTTAAAGAAAGGAGAAAAAGCACACATGAGTAATAAACCTACTTATTGGACCAATCCAAAAACTGGTGAAGTAAAAGTATTGTTAAATCCAGCTTTAAAGGCACGTAAATATGCAATTGAAATGAAACGAAATGTTCGTTATTGTAATGATGGAACTTTAAAAGTTAATCGATATGGCTATCCAATTCGATTGAGTCAAAAAGGTAAATCTTACCGAGCTGGATATTTACAAGCAAGAAAAGATTCCGCAAATTGTTATAAAGCTAATTTAAGAAAATCAAATAAATCAAATGGTAGTTTAGTTGCTACTATTATTGATATAAATTAGTATATGACTTGGCAAAATTTTAAAAGTAAAGTTTTAAATTCTTGTCCTTGGTCAAAGGATCCAGAAAAGCAAATTAAACAAATCAATCATTATCATTTGAATAGAGCTAAGTATAATTTGGATAGGGATGATTTGAAAAAGTTAGAGGAAAAAAGGCAAGAATGTTATGGAATTTTAAAACAAAAACCAATTAGGAAAGTTCCTGACTGGCATAATGATTATGAAAAAAATCGTAATCTTAATCAAAAGATTAAAAATCTTTCTTCTAATGATTTAAGTTTAGAAGAATTAGATAGATTTTTTAATCCTAAAAAATACAAAAATTAAATTAAAAAAGGAGAAATAAAATGAGTGAAAAAGAAATGGCAACGAAGCCACAAGTAACAAAAGAAAATTTAATTGAAAGTGGTTATGCAGGAATAACAATTATCAAAGATGATAATTTTATTCCTCGTTCAGAATTAACTAAAGAGGATATTAAAAAATTTCCTTTAGTATTGGTTCAGTTAGTAACAAAGTTTACTAATAAAAGTAATAATCAAAGAGATTCAATCTCTTTGAGAGTATATCCTTTTCAGGATGAAAAGGATAAAACACAATTAATTTATAATGGGTTTAAAACTCATAAGTTTAGTGAGTTTATTAGACTCAATGATGACAATAAGGTAAAAATGTATAGAAATGAATTAGTTAATGTTTATTTATCAATGGGTAAAAATCCTGAAATAGCTGACTCTGTTCTTCAATTACCTAGATATGCAAGATTAATTACTGGAATAAGTCCTATTGACGGAAAAAGAAATTATCGATTACAACTATTTTTAAGTTATGACTGTGTTAAGACTGTATTTATTAATTATATTACTCTTGATACAATATCTAAATTGATTAAGAATAAATATATTGCTCCAGTTGTGTTTACTGAAGCAACTAGTGATGATTTAGAGTTTGAAAATGATAATCAAGAATTAATTTAGTCAGTTAACTGACGGAAAGGAAAAAAATGAAAGAATTATTATTAAAAAGTTCAATGTTGCTTGCTGAAGCAACAGGAGATACAAAAAGTGCTGCAGAAAAAATCAATGATTTTTTTGCAAAACCAGAAATGCAAGCCACAGGTTGGATATTATTATCAGCTGTAGTAATTGCAGTATTTGGACTTGTTGTTTTTAAATTTGTAAAAAAAGACGTCCGATAAAAAATGATGTAAAACAATAAAGCCTATAGTTAAAAAAATTAATTATAGGCTTTTTATATAAAGGTGATAATATGGAATTAAAAAGAGAAATTGAAAAATATTACAAAGATATGATGTTTTATGGCAATCAGTATTTAAAAGCCATTTCATCATTACCTTTAAAAAGTGATAATGCATTATTAGTAGATGATATCTTAGATAGTATTGAGTATAATGCGAAGATATGTTTACAAACTTATCGGAAAAAGAGGGTATTAACTGATGAAGAAAAACAACATCATGAGTTTAATACTCCAATAGAAAATACTTTAAAGTATTTTCATACACATAGAAATTTTAGATCGATTAATGAAGATTTAGGGAAGTTAATTAATCGGGTAAAAGAAATAGGAAAGGAAATATTGAAATGAAAAAGATATTTAAAATTTTTTTGTTTATTGCGATGTTGTTTACGATAACATTTGCGATAAATAAAAAATCGATAAATGCTTCAACCAATTTATCAGTTGGAACGAATATAAGGAATTTAACAATCACATTTTCAACAACATTTGATTTTCCTGATGATGGTGCAGGAACAACTGTTTTGTTGAAATTTGAAAATAATACAACTGATGTCATATATGGCATCGGTTCTGGTGGTTTAGGTATGGATGGTGAAATTCAGTGCAATGGACTTTTTTCAAGTTTAGCACCAATTTCACAAACAACGAATCTTACAAATGTGACAATTACTATTCCTGATGATAAAGATTATATTATCAGCGAATTAAATTATGTCACAGGAACTTATGAAGAACCAGTCGGTTGTGTTCATGACTGGATACCTGCGACAAAGTATGATCCTAAAACTTGTTCGATTTGTGGACAAAAGGAAGGAAATTTACTGCCTTTTAATGAGAATAGAATTGATGTTCATTGTTTCATCGGTTCTTCTGTTAAAACAAATGAATTTGAATTAGAAGGAATATCTATCTTTTTTAATTGTTATCAAGTTGATAATTTTCCCGAAGAACCAGTTGAATACCTATATTATAGGCGCCAATTAATTGCGGATCAGGTAGATAGTGAATTTTATATTTATAATTTGTTTTATTTGACAACTGATGAAAAAATTTATGGGTATGATAATGAAAATAATTTGTGGGTATGTTGGACTGATAGTCCTACTATTTTTGAATCTAAAGGAATTTATTATTGCGGGTATGTTTCATCAAGTGATGAAATCCAAAGAATAAGTGATAATACAGATAATATGTATATTTATTTTGAAATACCTGAAGAAACTACTAAAAAGATTTATTTTGCTCATGACCAGAATAATGATGCTGACATGGGTAGTTTAGAATACGAAATAAGTGAGTATACATATTTGTCTGAAATACCTGGTCTTTGGACTATCAGAGATAGTCAACATTATAATGAGTTTGTTATTTCATGGGATGTTTATAAAACATCCGATTTAGAAAATAAACTCGCAACTATTACAAGTTCTGATGGAACGATACTTGCTAATGATAGCTATGTTTTGGTTCCTTCAGCTTGGCAACCTAAAGTTGTTAGTTATGTTGTAGCAGGTGAAGTTGTAAAAGAAGTCAATTTATCAGAATGGGCTTCGATAGAACAATCCTTTACTTTACCAACTAATCAAAGAATAGTTGGTTACTATTCTGATCCAAGTTATGAATACGAGTTAAATGATTATGAAAGTGCCAAAGCATCTTTTGTGAATAGTTTAGCTTTATGTAGGATCTATGTAAAAGTTGAAACGATTCAATATCAAATCACTTATATATGCAACTTTGAAAATTCACAAATCCCAATTAAAACTGAATTTTCAGAAACTTCAAATTATCAAATCACATCACTTGATGACTATGATGTTCCAGGTTTTCAGTTTGATAGAAAGTGGGGAACCACTTTTACATATCAACAATCTAACTATTCTGTAGGTGATACGATAACATTATCTACAGATAATTTAGATAATTTTTATATCAATGAAATATATGTATCGATTGATACTTATTTCAAAGGTATCAAATATTACTATAACAATCAACTTGTTCATACACAAAATGCAACAAGTTGGAATATCGAATATTGGAATTTAGAAACAATTGATAAAACTGACTTATGTAGTTTTGAACATTTGATTTTAATTCCAAAATTAGAAGAAATTAATATATCCAAATTAACTACACTTGATGAGTTAAGACTTGGATATGAAAGTTATTATAGAGATATTCTTAAACAAAGCTGTGATAGTGATTATCATGCGGAAGTGGTTGTCACAACAGAGCATGACGATTTCTATTATGGCCCTACAATTATTTATAAAAATATATCTTCTTATTTACTTCCTGAAGATATAGAAAATTTAATATCTCAAAATATAGTAAATTGTAAACATTCAATTATTTATGAATTTGAGGATGTTGATTATATTGGTAATGCTTCTACTAGTGGTAGTTATCAATATAAATTAAAAATGAATGATAAAGAATATATCATTCAAATTGTTGTAACTAAAAACATTAATTCTTCTTATATATTTGGAAAAGATTTATATTTTCCAGTTAATTCTAAACTTTCTACTAATCAAATAGTTAGTGACTTAAAGAAAGTTGGCTTGATAGAAAATACAAATTTATCTACTAGGTTTGTTGCGAAAAATGAAAGTTCAAGCAAATATCTTACAGATGATACTGCAGGTCCAGGAGTTTACAATTATAGCATCAATTACCAATCTACGAATGGTATTAATGGTGAAATAGATATTAATTTAAATGTTTTAAATGCCATGGACTTTACTACAGATGATCCAATTGATACTTCTTCTTGTAAGAAGTTAAATCTTAAAACTGAAGATATTATAGCATATTGCTTAGTTGGATTATTTGTGGTAGGAATTTTTGTTTTACTATTTAGTGGTAAAAGAAAAAGAAAAAAGTAGGAGTTGATGAAAATGAAAAAACATATAAGTTTAGTAATGATATTTACTATATTATTACTAGCTTTAATAAGTATAGGTCCACCAGTTCATGCAAAGCAAGATATTCAAACAACTGAATATGAAGCTATTGATATTTATGGTAATCAATTACCGAATAGTAAATATCAAAATGGTCTATATGAAAAAGGTTTGTTGATAAGTCCTTACGATTTTATATTTACTGATTTATCAGTTGAACAAAAAGAAAATGCTTTTTTTTCTTATTCTGGTTTTGATGATTATATGTATTTGTCATATAATTCTGGAACAGCTGAAGAAATAGAAATAGCAAAACAAAATTTTATGTTAAGAACTGGAATGTCTGAAGATGGAACTTATCATTTTCCTTTCTTCTATATCACATCGATTAAAGATTTTGAAATTTATTTAATTGATAGTGGATATATTAGAGAAGGTGAAACTTGGAAAGACATAGATATATCTGAATTTGGTTCAAGATTGGAAATTTTACAAAGACTTGAAGAAAAAAAACTTGGTTATTTAATATCAAAAGAAAATATACCAGGATATTTTTATCAATCCAGTAATATTAGCTCTGATATAAATATTTTAGAGCTAAATATAATTTATAAAATCGATGAATTATATGACTATTATATTTGTAATAGTAAAATTTCTTATACTAATTCTAGTTCTTCAGATGATTTGATATATGAAAAATCAGAATTGACATTATCTGATAGTTTTGGAAAAATCAAAGCTATTTCAGGAAATAAATTTGTATACGAATACTCAATATTAAGATATAATAATGAGTTTGGATATTTTGGACTTGTTCAAGATGATGAAATATATACTATTGAACTTGATATAAATCAAATTCCTTCATTTTTGTTTGATAGCAAAGGGAACTTGAAAGATGATTATGTTTCTTTTAAAACTGGTTATTGGTATTTGATTAAAATTCAAAATGTTAATAAACAGGTAACTGGTAAATATGCTATTGAAAGAAAACTTTATAGTCATGGTGTTTCACCAGTTCCTGATATGTATTTTTATATTTGCTATTTTAACTTTGATTTTCCTGTTGATACTTTAGAATATATTAAATTTTATATTCAGTTAGTTAGAAAAGAATTTTTTATAAAAACTTATTATGATTATTGTTGTACTCTTTATAAAGGTTCTAAAATAAATGTTACTTATACTAATGATTATTCTTCTGATTTAAGTTTTTTTGAAAATTTAAAAAATTTTTTTAATCATTCAGAAACAGAAGAAAATGTTTTAGCAATTCAAGCTGGTCATTATAAAATTTATGATGATTATTATGATTTTAAGGTTTATTTTATAAATGATGATAGTCCTTTAATTAATGAACCAAGTATTTTTCCTTATTATTATAATACTACAGAAAGTTATGATGGGTTAGAAATGAAATATACTTATAAATCCATTATTTTTTATTCTGATGATATTGTTTTAACACCTGGAGAAGGTTATTTTCCAAGTGATCCGGGTTCTAATAATAATAATTGTATTAATATATTTAATTCAATATGCGAAGGATTAAAAGAATTATGGAATTGGAATTATCCTATTGGAATGTTTATTATATTAGGTTTTTTAGCTGTATGTATAATTTTAATGATAATTTATTTTCCTGGATTTTTTAAAGTAATAATAAAAATTATAATATTTCCTTTTAAATTAATTTTAAATTTATTTGGATCTATTTTTAATAAAAAAAATAAATCGATATAATCGATTTATTTAGTGTTATCTTTGTCTTTAATTTCTTGTAATAATTTTTTTAATTCTTTAATTTCTACTTTTAATTTTTTTTCTTTAGATTCTTTTATACACATACTTATAAAATTTGTAATAGCTAAATATCCAATTATGATGTATATTAAAATTTGTATGTTTTCGATTTCTTTCATAATCCAATAATTACTTGGATCATTTGGATTATAAGGATTATATCCTTCTCCTGGTGTTACTACTACTTCTAAAAAAATGATTATTAAATTATTTATCATATTATTTTCTCCCCTAATTTATATATACCATATTTTACCATATTAACAGAAAAAAGGCAAATAAAAAAATGATAGAAGATAAATTATATAGTTTGGGAAAGGTTTAATATTTATCTTCTATCGACACAATTATACAACAATATGACAAATATGTCAATCAATATAATTAAGTAAATGCAATATTGTATTTATCAAATTATAAAAAATTTTTTAAAGAAAGGATATTTTTAAAATGAAAAAGAAAAGTATGTTTTTACTAGTAAGTTTATTACTAGTATTTGTTGCAGTAGTTGTCTGCGTTAATTTAAACAAAACAACAAAAAATAAAGAAAACGATTTAATTATTTCTGATATAAGAAATAATGATCATATTCAGTTATCCATGCAGAAGCTAAGTAATGAAATTGGTGGTGTAACAGTTCAAGCAACTGTTAATCCTTCTAGTGTTGCTGATAATATGTTAAATTGGACTTTGTCATGGAAAACAACAAATTCAAATAATATAAATGATTATGTATCAATGCAAGTATCTGCAGATACACAATCTGTAACTTTAACTTATATAAAACAATTTGAAACTCAAATTATTTTAAAAGCTACTTCAGTTTTAAGTCCAGGAGTTTCTGCCCAATGCTCAATTGATTGTTATAAAAGAGTTGAGTATTCTGGACTTTCTGAAGCAAAAGGATATATCAATGGTGAAGCTGTATCATTAACTGTTGATGAACAAAACAAAACAATTGATTGTAGTGGATATTCTTTTGCTGGAATGAGGGATGATGGTTTTAATAATTTTGGATCTTCTTATTCTTCAAAAGGAACAATTAATACGACTATTACTATGTCAATGAAACTAGTAGTATCTGAAGATTTAAAGTCTGCTTTGACTTCAAAATCTTTAACTTTAAAACAAACAGAATTTATATGTAATGATTCAGATTTGTACGATTTTACTTTGACAGATATTATGGGAAGAATCGTAAATTTAACTAATGATGCTTATACTGCATTTTCAGAACTAAATCATTGGTTTGATTTAGTTATTAGTTTTGAAAATAAGTATAATTCTCAAACAATTGAAAGTTTAAGTTATACTTATCAATTGATTCATTTTGATATTTCAGATGGATTATCTGTAAATTCCATCAATTTAAATCAATCAACAATTATCTTTTAAAAAGAAATGAGTTGATGGAATGAAAAAATTTGCAAAAATATTAATTTTTGTATGTTTATTTGTGTTAGTATTTTGTTTTTGGGAAGAAATTATAAATTTCTTCCTGGAACAAGATAATTTAATAATTGAATTAGATAAAGATTTTATAATATTTTAGAAAGGAAAAATAAAAAAATATGAATTATAAATTAATAAATTTAACTCCTCATGTCATTCATGTATTGATGAGAGATAATAAAATTTTAACAATTGAATCATCTGGTAATGCTAGATGTGAAATGATTACTCAAGTATTAGATGATGATTTTAATGGAGTTTCATTGAATTCTAATACTTATGGTGAGGTTGTTGGCTTGCCAGAACCTGCAGAAAATACATTATATATAGTATCTTCTATTGTAGCACATGCAGTAAAAGAAAAAAGAACTGATTGTATTATTGTTGATAAAACAATCAGAGATGAAAAGAATTTTATTATTGGTTGCAAAGGGTTTGCAGTAATTAGGTGATAATTTATGGAAAACTTTAATTTATCAAGTTTTGAAACTTATAAAAGTGTAATTGAAGATATTAAAGAATATTCCCAAGAAGCTGTTTTAAATTTTTTGCAAATCGGAAGGCTTTTTAAAAGAGTCAAAGAAGAAAAACTATATGAAATTGAAGAATTTCAATCAGTATATGATTTTGCTTTAAATAAATTTGGTTATAAAGAAACAAGTGTCAAAAACTTTATAGCTGTATTTGAAAAATATGCTGATAGTGAAGATTTGGATTATGATTATTTTGATATTAAAGAAGAATATAAAAATTATTCTTTTACATCACTCGTTGAATTATTACCTGTTCCAGAGGAAGAAATCAGAGAAAAATACTCTCCTGAAATGAGTGTAAAAGAAATAAGACAAACCAAAGTAATTAGTCAGTTAACTGACCAGTTACAAGAAAAGGTTAAAAAATACAACCATGTAGTTGATATTTTAAAAAAGGAAATGAACAATTTTAATGAAGAATTGGACAAAGACGTAGTAAAATATCGAGTTGTTAACAATACAACTACTATTGATGATTTTAGGTTAAGATCAGGATTTGAACATGGTTGGAGGAGTTTTTATGTTGATTATGATATCGATTTGAATTTAAGATTAAATTATCGAAATATAGATAATTTATCAGATGATGAGATTATCAAAAAATTTAAAGATGATTTTTTAATGAAAGTTAAAGAAATTTATTTAAATGATGTTAAAGAAAAGGAAGAAAAAAAGCTACAAAAAATAAAAGAAAAAGAAAGTTTATATAGTGAAATTAGTTTGCCTGATTTAAAATATAAAAAAGAATTTTTTTATGTGCTGTGCATGTATTTGTATTACATAATATTGAATTCTGATAAATCTGAATATAATATTAAAGTTTTAGTTTATAAAAAAGAACCTATTTATGAATTAGAGATAGAATATCAAAATTTGATGATAGGGTATTTTGGTTATAATGATGAAACCAAAGAAACTTATTTTAAATTTAAATTGCCAAAAAGTGAAGAATCAAACAATCAATTGTTTAAGGATTATGATTTATTTTATTAGACAATTGATAATGTTGAAAAAAGATGTGACTTGTTTTCAAGTCACACATTAAAAAGAATTGAAAAATATTATCACTTATTAAAATGAAAGGAGAAATAAAAAAAATGTTAGTAGATATTTTAATGATACTGATAGCAATTATATTGATAGTAATATTTTGCTATGGTTTTGCAAAGTCTTATCATGACTATGCTTCAATACAAAAGATAATGGCTCATTCAAGTAAATATGAAAATATAGAATTATTTTTATTGGATATTTTAAACCATTGTTTGACAGAAAACGAATACTATCATCTTTTAGATGAATTAGAAAATATGAGTTTAATTCAAAAAAATAAACAATTAGAAAATGAATTAGAAGAATTAGCTAAAACAAAGATAGATTTTGATTATGAAATAAATTATAAAGGAGAAAAAAATGATAATAGATATTTTAAAGATGAATAAATATAAAGATGCATTAAAAAAAATAAAAGAAAATGACTATCTAATTTATGATAATTGTTTAAAAGATATAGTTTTACTTGAGAAATCTTTAGAAGAATTAGAAGAAACTAAAGTTTGTTTTGAAGCATTAGGAAAAATTATAGAATTTAATATTGAACAAGAAATAGATATTAATGGTGAGCCTTATGCAGTAGGAATTATTGAATTTCGATTTTGTGATTGTCATGATAAAATAGAAATTGTTGATGAGAAATTAATTCGATTATTTCAAAAATTTATTTATTAATAAAGATTTAAGAGGTAAAAAAATGATGCAGAGGTTTTTGATAAATTTAGGAAAAAGAGATGGATACATAAAAAAATGTATCACTAAAGATAGAATGATACGATTTGCAGAGTTTTCCGCAACGAATGCGGAAAAAGAAAGTTTATATGAATTATATAAAGAAATTGAAAAATTAATTATACAGAAACTTGCAATTTTGACTTCAACAGAGAAAACTTTCGTTGCTTTACTTGATGAAGAAAAATTAAAGTATATGTTAGAACATATTGAATTAAGACATCACATAATTTATTTACATTATATTTAAAATTTTAAAGAAAGGAGTGGTCAATATGAAAACAATATTTAAATTTATATTCGGTTCTTTTTTTGGGAATCTTGCTAAAGCAATTAAATGGATAGTGATAGGATTAATTGCTTTTGGAATGGCACTTGCATGGCCACTCCATTATTTGATAAAAGCGATAAGGGGGAGTAAAGATGATCCTTATAAATAGTATTTTAAAAGTATTTAAGCAGCTACTTCCTTATGGCTTTGCAGCTACATCATTTATTATTATTCTTAAGCTAACTATCAATAATATTAAATTGCTTAATGCCATTGATGTGACCAAGTATATGCCTTATACTTGTGCTAGTCTTGGTTATGTGATTAATTTATCAGGTAAACCTGGTGCAGGAAAAACAACTACAGGAGCAGGAATAACCAATTATCTTATTAAGTATATTCAAATGAAAATGATGAATGATATGGAAAATATTAGAAAAAGTCTATCAGAAATAGATTTTAACGTATTGGAGAATAAATTTATAGATGAATTAGAAAAATGCGAATATAACGAAAATATAGCTTTTAAAAAAGTATTAGACAAATATGTATTTGATACTTTATATACTGATAATTTACATATTTTTAACAAAAAAGATATGTTAAAAGATTATTTAAAAAGGTATTGGATACTCAATTACAGACAAAGATATGTTCTTTCAAAAACTTACTTCTTCGATTGTGTAAATGGTCAAAATGCTAAACAACTTGACCCCTCATCTTTAGAACTCTTAAAAGTCGAGGAAAGAAGAAATTATCAGCTTGATATAGCTACAGTTATATTCGAGGATGAAAAACAGTTTGGTTCTGGTAATGTTTTTTCCAATAATAAAGAAGTAAAAACTTCAGGAAAAAAAGAACAGAGGTCATTGATAAGAAACGCATATGAAGGTCTTGTCTATGAAGTGACAACTAAGCAATATGATATGGATGAAATCAAACTGGAAAGAAAAGGAATTTCGGCATCACTTAATATTAGATCCAGAAGAGAAATCAATTATTCAATAGGATATATCAAATTGTTGAAATTAATATATAATTTCATGATATTTCCTTATAAGTTCTTGTATTTCTTTCACAATTATGATGAAAAGTTAGATCGATTAAAAAAGAAATCAAACTTTTTAAGGAAGTTAGAAAGAAAAATTGATGATTATGAAAAGATCATCAAAAGTGATGGATTTATTGTTGTCTATGCCAGAAGTTATTTTGATCCAGATGATGTTGGAAAACAAAATAAGGAATTGTATGAAAACGTTAAATTGATTTTCGAAAAAGAATTATGTTATGGTTCTGTTTACACACATGAATACAAAACCATTGCAAATTATTATAAAAATTTTAATGAAAATGCAATTTATGAAACCACATCTATATTTGATGATAATTTAAAATTAGATGTTTGGAATAAATCAGTAAAGAGGTGAGGATATGTTTCATATTTTAAAAGAGATTTGGTCTTTTATTAAAGACAATGCTATTGCTATGATAGCTTTATGTATTGTGATTACGACAATACTATATATTTTCACCTCTATTTTTGTACTGCTGAAAAAGCGTAAATCTAATTTGGATTTACCTGTTAAAAAGTTATTAGAAGAGGAAAATCATGTTATGTTTCAATCTGAAGATAAGTCAGAAATGACAAGTGATAACGATGATGAAACAAATGAAATTCCCTTCTAATATGTATAAAGGGTATAGTAACACCCCCTTGCTGAGTGCAATTAGAATAGAAGGTGATAAAAGTTGTTCAATAATGATAAAGAGTATGAGGTCGATTTTGGCAATTTACTCTCTGTGACTATGAATAAAAAAATTCCATTGAGGAAAGGAATTACTGGTTGTTTTGATTGGCTTTCAGTAACTTTTAATTGTTTTAGTTATGAGGCTGATAATGATTTTACATATGCTAAATTAACTGGAGAATCACAACATAAAATTAAAGAATTATTAAAATTTTTTAATCGCGAAAATGATAACTTATTTGCTTTTGACAGAGAAAGTGGTGCGAATGGCTTTAAATACAAAATCTGTTTGCAAGAGGGTTGCTATTTACTTTTCTATGGACCAACAACTATAAATGGTTGTGCTTCAACTGGATTAAATGTAACTGGAGTTGGGTGCCAATGGCTCATATCTCATGGTAAATTTTATGGTTTGTTAAAGTATTTAATAGAATATGCTTATCGTTTTACAAGGTTTGATAGTGCAATTGATAATTATACGAATATAATGCCTTTATCCCATTTAGATGAATTGGTGAAGAAACGTTCATATGTTTCCACTTTTAAAAATCCCTTTAAAGTTACAGGAACTCCAAATCCAGAAAGTGATTATGGTTATGATGGGGTTACTTATTACTTAGGAAATGCTTCAGATATTTTGATTCGAATTTATGCTAAAAACTGGAAAGAAGAAAAACAGGAAGAAATTGCGGATTGGACTAGATGGGAAATACAGTTACGTGATCATGAACGGATTAAACAATTAGTCATTTTAATCATTTTAGGTTATGAAGAAAATGATTATTCTGACTATTTTAATATTGTAGCTTCGATATTAAAAGAAATTTTGATGTTTAAAATTCCAGGTAAAAATAAGCAAAAGACTCGTTGGGAAGATGACCCAGAATATTTGAAATTCTTAAATGAGGTGAATGGAATTAAATTGTTTCATGCCCCCAAAGGTAAAAGTGAATTTGATATATCAAAGGCTTGGTTTGAAAAATCATGCAGTTTGTTCTTAACTCAAATTTGTATGATTTATGGTGAAGATAAATTCTTCAGATATATCAAATATTTAATTACTGATAGATTTTCAGAAATGAAAGAAAATAATTATAATTTGGTCATAAATGAATTTGAAAGACGAAATAAAAAATTTAATATGAATGAAATTGCTAAAATGATGAATAAATTTGAAAAAGAATTTAATCGTTATGAATTTGATTCATCCTTGAAGGATGAAACGATGTATCAAGATGAAAAGTTAATTAAAGCTATGGAGGAAAGAAAAAAAATTAATGAGGAATGATGCTTTAGATATTTTATTGTATAGTGTTGAAAAATTAGAAGAAGAAATAGTAGAGTTATTAATTAAAAATAATATTGATGAAAAAATTATATTA
>ULNE01011744.1_pt1 | contig 24294 bp, 19 predicted proteins | sample 1951831 | NCBI WGS metagenome assembly ULNE01 (sample SAMEA4835568, study PRJEB28245) | human gut metagenome | biome: gut microbiome; material: fecal sample | place: Denmark | collected 2008 | reverse complement strand
CAGGAGGCGCTCTCCCGCCTCATCAAAAACAAAACCGTCCTCATCATCGCCCACCGGATGCGTACCGTTTCGGGCGCGGACAGGATTGTGGTGCTGAGCGACGGCGCGGTAGCCGAGCAGGGCTCTCCCGCAGAGCTGCTCCAAGCCGGCGGCATTTTCGCTCATATGGTACGGCTTCAGACCGAGAGCCGGAGCTGGACGCTCGGAAAGTCATAAACCCGTTACTCGCGTTTGTGAAGTGTGACATAATTATAAAATTGCCCGAGAGTTTTTCGCTCTCGGGCAGTTTTGTTATTTGTGTTTTTTCTCATGCCGCAGAAGTGTATCTATCACATCGCACCACCGTTCTGACCGAGATTGGTCCGTAATCCTTTGTGCCTTGCCGCTGCCTTTTTGCTTGAATAGTGCCGTTCCGCCATGGTTTCTTCTACACGAAAACTGCATCCGGGATGTTTTTCCCGTTGCTTTTGTCATCTGCCACATGATATTTGTTGCAGATGGCTTCGCTCAGTTATTCACGGCTTTTGTATCACTCCGCGCAGGTACAGTCGGCGGACTGCAAAATCGCAATTCAAAAAGGCTTTTTTCGCGGACTTCTAATGAAATTTCTAAAAAAGCCGTTAGATTTTCGTTAGAAGTCGGTCGATGACGAAAAACACCGCGACATCAGCTTTTTTCGGAATTTTTCGCAAAAGCAATCAAAATGCCTGGTCAATTCGTCTATGGCGGGGGATTTCAGGTTCTCTTATCTTCTCATAAAATACCGCAAGGTATCGGGAAGCGATGACACTCGAAATCAGTTTGCGCGAAAGCGCACAAGGGTTCGAATTCCTTCCTCTCCGCCATTAGTGAATAATACGAACCCTGACGATAAGTTAGAGTTCGTATTGTTCTTTTCTAACGAATATTTCGGCATAAAAGTCGATTTGAACGGCAAAAAAAAGAATCAGCCGGGCGTTTAATCGCTCGGCTTTTTCTATGCTCAAAAACAGGTGCTTGCTATGAAAGACCGTAAGATTGGAAGAAATAGGACGATTATTCAAACGATTTTGGAGGGTCTTTCTGTGGGTTCTGATCATTCTGGTTTGCGCCGTTGGTATCCGCAAGGGCGCGGTGGGTATTGATATGCACCAAAAGTCAGATACTTACACTACTACAATAGCGAGAGAGTCTCTCTCAAATTAAAAGGAATGAGTCCGGTTCAATTCCGAACTCATTCACAAATAATTTGATATTTAATTTTTTTGTCTGAACTTTTGGGTTCACTTCAGGTGGTCGGTGCATTTTAACTTTTTTGATTATCGTTTTCCTTGTTATGTTCCGAAAGCAGTTTCTCAATCTGCGTCTGACGGGCAAGGATTGCATTTACTTTGTCATAGAGATCCTCTATCATAATCTCGGTTTTCAGGTTGACCTTATAATCGTTTTCCGCGCGGCGCCTGTCTTTTTCTTCTTGCCTGTTCTGACTCATCATAATCAGCGGTGCCTGAATTGCCGCTACGCAGGACAGAACAAGATTCAGAAGAATAAACGGATATGGGTCAAATGCATTTGACGCAAGTATTATATTGATAACCATCCATATGACAAGTACGCCGACAAATGAGAAAATAAACGCCCAACTGCCCGCAAATTTTGCAATGGTATCGGCAGCCCGCTGACCGAGTGTGTATTTTTCCTTCTCCTTTTCGGGACTTACTGAAATTTTACTGTCAGCCAGAAGGTTCAGAACTTCTTCATCCGTCATATCGTGACGGATATCCTTCAGCACCTCTTTCAATAGTTTTCTGTTTTCTTTCATAATTGCTTTTTCTGCTTCCTCTCTTTATTATTAATCATCAGTTTGCCGCCTCATACGGCAAAATCATAAAGTCATCGCAAATTTTCCCTATGCGTTGCGGAACTGTTTTGCGGTCATGAGGCTCCGGTATTTCCTCCGAAATGATTACATTCAAGCCGAATTTCCCTGCAAGCTCGGTAACCTCTAATTATCGTGGTTGGTATTTTCGAGACGTATCATATGGATTTACTCCGCAAATTTTGTTTGTCAATTTTCCGATTATACCATGTTTAAGTCTTTATGTTATATTTTTGCCGTAAATGTATATTTGCCGGAGGGGAGATCGGCTTTTATCTCCGGCATATCGCATGGTGTAAATCTAACGGCATTGCCGCTTGCCGTGAGTTTTTCCGCAAAGGGTGTATGCGCAGCACCCGCGAAAGCATCATCAAGGTACATCGGCAGAAAGAGTGTCGCATGAGAGCCGGAGGGAACAGTCAGCGAGAGGCGGAGCGTTTTGCCGTCATTTTCAAAATCGCTTATCGCCTTTCCGTAAGGAGTTTCGACAGAGCAATGCACCTTTTCTATACCGCATCCGACAGCGGGGCGGAGAATGATATGCTCATATGCGGGCATGTCGTCATCTGCCGAGATACCGCCGATATACTTATAGAAGAAAGCGGAAACATCGGAAAACATGTGGTGGTTTCGCGAGCCGAGACCGTTCCAGCATTCCCAGAGCGTATTTGCGCCCATATCGATCCAGTGCTTATAGCTCGGGAAGGTAGGATTTTTTATGAGTTCGAGCGCGGTGCGTACCTCGCCGCACATACCGAGCGCATTGAAAACGGCTTTATTTCCGAGCACGCCGAAATCAAGATGTCCGTTCTGTTCGGCTATCTGCTCCTTGAGGCGTGCTATGAGCGGTGCGTATTCTTCCTTTTCACAAAGTCCATGATATATCATAACGCCTGTTGCCGTCTGGCAATTGCCCTTTACCGTATGCGTGCTTTCATCATATAGCTTGCTTCGGAATGCTTTCTTTATGCTGTCGGCAAGGGCGGTATATTTCTTTTCATCATCTGCTTTGCCGAGAAGCTTTGCCCAGCGTGCGAGCGTGCGGACGGCGGTATGATAGTAGCCTGTATCGGTTACGGCGACGGGACACTTGAAAGAGCCCATATTCACGCTTATTGCCTCACCCTCAAATGGGGCGCACCAGTCGCCAAGCCCGTAATTTGCTATGCCGTCTATAGCCATCTGCGTAATATGTGAGCAGTGACGGCGGAGCATATCGTAGTTTTCTCTCAGGTATGAAAGGTCACCTGTCGCCCGATAGAGTAATGCGGCGGAATCTACTATGGTGCTTGCCCAGTCGGGGCCGTTGAGTGAGTTGAAGCCCCAGCCCGTGGATGGAACAACGCAGGGAACGGCACCTGCCGGCGTCTGTGCATCACGGAGGTCAAGCAGCCATCTGTTCATAAACTGCTCGGAGGCGAAGTTTATGAGCAACTGTTCGCTCGAGAAGCCCGCATCGCCTATCCACGATGTTTTTTCGCGGACGGCATCGGAAGCTATCGTATTCATGGTACATGAGCGCGTAGACTCTATGCACATTTTCTGAACCTTATTTATCGTTTCGTCCGAGGTGGTAAATTCGCCTCTGTCGCGCAGATTATTTGAAAGCGAAAGAGCCACGACATCGGAGAGCTGTCTGTTTTCGTCTCCGCCGGCTATCTCTGCATACTGGAAGCCGTGATATGTAAATTCCGAATGCCATACCTCGGGTTCATCGCTTTTCTTTGTATAAACCTCGGTCTGGAAAGTATAGTTTTTTATGAAGCAGCTGAGCGGCCACTGGGTAAGCTTGCCGTCCTTATCGAGAAGGTCACAGTATTTTATCGTTATCCTGTCGCCTTTCTTGCCGCGCAGCGTGAGCAGGCAGATACCCGCCTGATTCTGACCGATATCAAAGAGCGTTTTGCCGTCATAATTTTTCATGCGGACGGCAGGGCGGCGCATGCGGAGTGTTATCGGTTCCATTTCCATCAGCAAAAGCTCGCCGCCTGCGGGACGAACCATACGCGCATTTTTCCAGCCTTCGCCGCATGTATATCCGTATGTATCCCAGCCCGGCATCTCGAGGTTGGCATCGTATTCTTCGCCGTGGCGTATACCATTGAAGGTGATGGGGCCGCGTGAGCTCTGCCATGTGGGGTCGCTCGAGATTATTTCTTTTTCGCCGTTTTCGTATTCAATATGCAGTTCGCATATCATTTTCGGAACATCGCGCCACGGCGCGAAGCGGGATTGCCACGGATCATCCGTAAAGCAATTGTAAAATCCGTTTCCGAGCACCACGCCTATTGCGTTTTTCTTCGCGAGCTTATCTTTTACATCAAAGGCGCGATAGAAAATATGCTTGCTGTAATCGGTATAGGGAGTGGATAGATATTCCTCGTTTACGCGCTTGCCGTTTATCGTGCAGACAAAATATCCGAGTCCGCAGATATAGAGCATGGCGTCCTTTACCGTTCCCGAGAGTGTAAAATCCTTTCTCAGATAGGGGGCTGCGAGCGCATCGTCGCGCTTGCGAAGAAAATATCCCGTTATCCACTTTGCCTGCCATTCGCCGCCCATTTTTCCTGTACGAAAGGACGAGCAGGCGGAGGATCTGTTTCCGTTTTCATCCGTTATCTCGACATGGCAGAGATAGCGGGAAAGCGGCTCGGTTTTCTCCTCCATATGGATATAACAGCGCTTTTCGCTTTCTACCGCGCCGGATGCCCAGACCACACTGCCGTTTTCGCGCGTCACCGTTACGCAGTAGATTTTCTGATGCCCGGCAGGGCTTCCATCAAGCTCCCATGAGAAAAACGGACTGCTGTCAATGACAGGAGAGCGCAGATTATTTACTCTTAACGAATTTTCCTTGATTTTCATAAAAAATTCCTTTCGGACTTATTTTCTGTGGCTATAGTTTAACAGAAATCAGGGATAAAATCAATTATAAAAACGAAAATAAACATGAAAATACAATTTTATTTAAGATAAATACAAGCATTCGTTTGACAAGAGAGCGATTTTTTGATAAAATACGTAAAAAGGGGTGATTGACTTGAAGTTTTTCGGATTTGCAAGGCGGAATTATCATATAGCGGTTTTTACGCTGTTTGTCGCTTTTGTCGCGGTGACGATGAGCTTTACCGCGCATACGGCGACGATTATTATTACGGCTCGTTTTTCTACGAGGGATTTTCGCATTTCGCAGACGAAAACATCATTCATTATATGAAAACAAACGGGCGCGCGCTTGTTCATCTGCTCGATGAGCTGCTCCTCGCGGGCGGGCAGATGGTTGCGTGGCGTATTTTCGGTACGCTCTGCATAGCCGCCGTCACTTTGCTTTCGGCGCTCATAGGTGCAAAGGCTTACAGAAACGGAACCGACACCGAGGAATTTCGCATAGCGCTTGTCGCTTCATGCCTGCTTTTTGCCTCTATTTCGCTTGATATCGCGCGGCAGAGCATCTATTGGGCGACAGGCGCGCTCAATTATCTCTATCCGATTCTGCTCCTGCTTTTGCTTTTCTATCTCATAAAATGCTCGGAGGAGAAAGGAAAATGCGGTGCCGCCGTGCCTGTGCTTGCCTTTTTCTGTGCATTCTCGACGGAGCAATGCTCCGCAGGGGCTATAGCCGTAGTGGCTTATGCCTTCATCCTGCGTCTTAAAGCAAAGAAGAAGCCCGATGCCGCCATGTATTTTGCGGCTTTCTCGGTCGCGCTCGGTGCAGCTTTTCTTTTCTTTGCTCCCGGCAATTCCGTGCGCATGACATACTATCCCGATTTCTATGCAAAGTCGCTTGCCGAGCGCATAGCCGGCAATATTCCCGCTGTGGCAAACGGTGTGACGGGGAAGATCGGCATGGGAACTGCGCTCGTCTTTCTTTTTGCATGCCATATCGGAATGTCGTTTTATAAAATAAAGGAAAAACGAGAAATCCGGCGCATAATTCCGATAGCGCTTTGTGCCGCCTCTGCCGCGCTCATCGCCATAGACGGAGAAGGTACTGCTTCGGGCGCGATAAGAGCGGCTTTTGTTCTCGCTGCACTCGCGGAAATTTTCGCGGAAAAGACAGTCGCATTTTTCCGCGATGGTGACGACAGTGCTTTCTTTATACTGCTTTCCGTAGCGCTTCAGGCTTGTATGCTTGTTTCGCCGGAATACGGCGGCAGGACAATTCTCGTTTCCGTCGTGCTTCTTTTTCCTGCTATACTTGACGGCATCTGCAAAAGAAAGGTTTCGCTGATATTGACGGCAGTCGCGGCGGCATTTCTTTTCTCATATGGACACTTTGTGCTTGCCGCAATATCCGTCTTTGCGCTTGCCGCTGTAATACTCGCGCTTGCAAAGAAGAAAGAGGCGTCCCTCGCGTTTCTGCTTGGAGTGCTTTGCGCACTCTGTTTTGACAGCATGCTGTCGTTTGCCTGCGGCTACGGCGAAAACTATGCGGTACACAGAGAGAACGCGGCTCGCATAGAGCAGTGGAAGGCGGCAGGCGACGAAACGGCACCCCTGCATCTCAAATATCTCAAAAACGGCGAGTACAAATACATCATGCCTTATGACAATGTTCCGTACCACTGGAACTGGTATAAAGCCTATAATCGCCTGCCTCTTTCGGTCGAAATGATATTCGATTTTCCGGATTGAACAAAAAATATGAATTTTTTTCAAAAAACCTCTTGACAAATCGGAAAAGCTGTGATATTATCGTATCAACGTTTTAGCATAGTAAAACGCTAAAACAAAATTATACGGAACAGAGGTATAATGAAATGAAAAAAATTGTTTCCCTTATTCTTGCCGCGGCTATGGCGACGATGATGCTTTTTGCTTTTGCTTCATGCGGCAAAAAGGATGATGACACACTCGTTTGCGGCGTCACGCTTGTCGACCGCATAAATTACAAGGACGAAAACGGAGAATGGGTAGGTTTTGACAGCGATTTTGCCAAGGAAGTCGGCAAAATCATCGGCATGAAGGTGGAATTTCAGGAGATACAGTGGGAGCAGAAGTACAATGAGCTTTCCTCCGGCGCAATCGACTGCATCTGGAACGGCTTCACGGCAAACAGCTCCGATAACGGCACGCCGAGAAAAGAGCTTGTCGATTTTTCATACGGCTATATGCTCAATCAGCAATGCGTAGTGGTAAAGAAATCAAATCTCGACAGCTACAAGAGCGAGGCTGATCTTGTCGGCAAGACGGCTGTGGTTGAATCGGGTAGCGCAGGTCAGAGCTATGCCGACGGTGCTGTCGGTGACAGCGGTAAGGTTATCAAGGCGGCAGCACAGATAAACACATTCACAGAGGTAAAATCCGGTGCGGCTGATTTTGCGGTAGTCGATATTATCCTCGCGCAGAATGTCTGCGGCAAGGGCAACTACGATGACCTCTGCATAGTGAACGCAATAGAGCTCGAATCCGAGATATATGCAATCGGCTTCCGCCGCGGCAGTGACCTCACAGCCAAGGTAAACGAGGCTATCAAAACTCTGCGCGACAGCGGAAAGCTTCTCGAAATCGCAAAGAAATACGGACTCGAAAACAGCCTTTCCGTTCAGGAAACGATTAACTATTGATTGACAAAGGATAAGTAAGATGAGTTTTGCGGAAGTTACGCTGAGCCTGCTTTCGGGGCTGAAAACAACCTGCCTTATATTCGCGTTGACGCTGGTGATAGCGTTGCCGCTCGGCTTGATAATAGCATGGGGCTCCATGTCGCGTTTCAAGCCGCTCTCATACCTTGTAAAGGTTTTTGTCTGGATAATACGCGGTGTGCCGCTGATGCTGCAGATATTTGTAGTATTCTATGTCCCGGGTTTTGTGTTCGGAGCACCCGTATCATCGCGCTTTACCGCTGTAATAATAGCCTTTGCCATAAATTATGCCTGCTATTTCTCCGAAATCTATCGCGGGGGAATAGAGAGCATACCCGCAGGGCAGTATGAGGCAGGGCAGGTTCTCGGCATGACAAAGGCGCAGATATTTTTCCGCGTTGTTCTCATGCAGGTAGTCAAGCGTATACTCGCCCCCATGTCAAACGAGGTGATAACCCTTGTCAAGGACACGGCGCTCGCCCGCGTCATTCTCGTCGCCGAGGTTTTGAAATGCGCCGAGGATCTGATGAGCATGCGAGGACTCATATGGCCGCTCTTCTATGCGGGCGTATTCTATCTCATTTTCGTCGGACTGCTCACGCTCCTTTTCGGTTATCTGGAAAAGAAGCTTGCTTACTATAAAATATGATGGAGAAGAAAATGGCATTTCTTGAAGTAAAGGGCTTGGAAAAATATTTCAACGATACGCAGGTTCTGCGCGGTGTGGATTTCACGCTGGAAAAGGGGCAGGTGCTGAGCATCATAGGCTCCTCCGGAAGCGGAAAAACAACGCTCCTTCGCTGTCTGAATTTTCTCGAGACGCCCGATAAAGGTGAAATTATTATAAACGGGCAGAAGGTTTTCTCCGCGGATGACACATCGCGCATGAAAAGCTCCGAGCTTCGAGAGAAGAGGCTTCATTTCGGGCTTGTTTTCCAGTCGTTCAATCTTTTCCCGCAGTATACGGTTTTCGAAAATCTGACTCTCGCGCCGAAAATGCGTGCAGCAGAGACGGCAAAGCGCGAAAAACTCAGCGGCGAAGCGAAAAAGAGCCTTTACGACAAGGTAGATGCGGATGCCGAGGCACTTCTTTCCAAGGTAGGGCTTTCGCAGAAGAGAAATTCATACCCATGCGAGCTTTCGGGGGGACAGCAGCAGAGGGTATCTATTGCGAGAGCTCTGATGCAGAGTCCCGATATTCTTTGCTTTGATGAGCCGACAAGCGCACTCGATCCGGAGCTTACGGGCGAGGTGTTAAAGGTTATCCGCGAGCTTCGGGACAGCGAGAGAACCATGATTATCGTCACTCACGAAATGGATTTTGCCCGCAAGGTTTCTGATAAGATTATGTTTATGAGTGAGGGAATTGCCGCTGCGTACGGAACTCCGGAGGAGCTTTTCTCAGGAAACGGGAACGAAAGGCTTTCTTCATTTCTCAATGCTTTCGACAAATAAAAATCGGAGTCTTATTTTCGGTTTTGATGTTGACTTATACCTTTGTTTAGTTTATAATGTAGGTGCTTAAAAGAGCGCCTGCATTATTTTTTTGGGAGGTTTTTATGTTTTATCCGAAAAACAGCGAAGCCGCGCTTTCACGCGGGCTTTTTGAAAATCCTACAAGCGAATACCGCGCTGTGCCATTCTGGTCATGGAACTGCGAGCTGAAAAAGGATTTGCTCGCAAAGCAGATCGGCTATATGAAAGAGATGGGCTTCGGCGGCTATGATATGCATCCGCGCATAGGGCTTGCCACGCCGTATCTTTCGGATGAATTTATGGATATTGTCCGCTTCTGCGTGGAAAAGGGGAAGAGCGAGGGCATGTATGCTTGGCTCTATGACGAGGATAAGTGGCCCTCGGGCTATGCCGGCGGTTTTGTTACGGAAGATATCGAAATGCGCAGAAAAAAGCTGTGGTTTACTCCCACGCCGTATGACGACGGCACGCTGACTCTCGACAGCGATAAGGCGAACGCAATTACGAGTCTGCCGAAAGGGAAATATATTTTCCTTGCCGCATATGATGTTTCCCTCGACGAAAGCGGAGACCTCCTCTCATACAGGCGCATAGATATATCAGAGCGTGCCGAGGGTAAAAAGTATTTTGCCTATCTTGAATATGACGCGGATGACGACCGATTCAACGGACAGGCGTATGTCGACACGCTGAAAAAAGAAGCGATAGATAAGTTTATAAAGGTCACGCACGAGAGATATAAGGCTGTAATAGGCGATGAATTCGGAAAGGCTGTTCCCGCGATATTCACGGATGAGCCGCAGTTTTCCCATGTGTCCGTGCTGAACTTCGCAAAGCAGGATAAGGGCGGTGCGTCATATCCCTTTACAAACGATTTTGAGGATACATTCCGCACAGCATACGGTGTGAGCCTGTTGGACAGCTTTCCCGAGGTAGTATGGAATCTCGCGGGCGGCAGACTTTCGAAGATTAGATATCTCTTCTTTGACCATGCGGCAGAGCGTTTTGCCGAGGCTTACTCCGACAATATAGGCGCTTGGTGCCGCGAAAACAATATACTCATGGCAGGTCATGTGATGGATGAATTTCTGCTGAAAACGCAGACATGGGCTGTCGGCGACTGCATGCGCCAGTATCGCGGCTTCGGCATCCCGGGCATAGATATGCTTGCCGATAAGCGCGAGCTGACGACTGCAAAGCAGGCGCAAAGTATGAGCCGTCAGATGGGCGCCCCGGGCGTTCTCTCCGAGCTTTACGGCGTGACGAGATGGGAATTTGACTTTCGCGGGCACAAGCTTCAGGGTGACTGGCAGGCGGCAATGGGCGTAACCGTGCGCGTGCCGCACCTCTACTGGGTTTCCATGCGCGGCGAGGCAAAGCGCGATTATCCCGCTTCCATAGGTCATCAATCACCTTGGTATAAGGAATACAGACTCATAGAGGATCACTTTGCGAGAGTGAACACCGCTATGACGCGCGGCAAAGCAGATGTTCGTATCGCTGTTATTCATCCGATAGAGAGTTTCTGGCTTGCTTACGGACCGAACGACCGCTCGTCGACGGCAATTCGCGAGAAGGACAATCTCTTCTGCGATCTTACGCGTTGGCTGATAACAAACGGTATGGATTTTGATTTCATATGCGAGGCGATGCTTCCTTCGCAGTATAAAAAGACGGAGAGCGGCTTTGCCGTCGGCGAGATGAAATATGACGCAGTGGTCGTCCCAAACCTTGTGACGCTGCGCAAAACTACGCTCGACGCGCTGAAAAACTTCCGCACGGCAGGCGGAGAAGTGGTGTTCATGGGCAATATACCGACTCATGTCGACGCAGCGGAGAGCGGCGATGCGGCGGAATTTGCAAAGTCATGTATCCATGTGAATCCGCTGAAGGATGAAGTGCTCGCAAGTCTCGAAAAATACAGGGATGTGCAGGTTTGCACGGGTTCCGGAGACACTTATTCCAACATAGTTTATCAAATGCGCACCGACGGTGAGAAAAAGCATCTTTTCATCGCGCATCTCTACCGTGCGGGTGATCTCGATATCTCTTTTCTTGATTTATTGACGGTGAAGCTGCGCGGCGAATGGAAGGTAACCTTGCTCGATACCGAAACCGGTGAAATCAGTCCTATGCCTGCAAAATATGAGGGCGGCAATACACTTGTCAAATGGATAAGCGGCGCCTGCTCATCACTCCTGCTTGAGCTGGAGGAGGGAAGAGGAGAGCTCGGCGAGGTAAGCGAAGAGATCTTCTCGGGAGAGACAGTTCTTGCGGGAGAAGCCGAGATTTCTCTTGCCGAGCCGAATGTACTCCTGCTTGACAAGCCGTCATACAGCCTGAACGGCGGTGAAATAAAGCGCGAACGCGATATTCTCTATACCGATATGGCTGTGCGCGATGCGCTCGGCATCCGTCGGCGCGGAAGCCATATGAAACAGCCATGGGCAGAGCCGCTTGATAAAAATCCGCAGGATAAGCTCACGCTTTACTATGATTTCGAGAGCGATATCGAATATGAGGGTGCGGAGCTGGCACTCGAATGCCTCGAATATACGGATGATATCATATTCAACGGCGAAAATGTCAGCCACAATGTCGTCGGCTACTATATAGACGAGGACGCACTGCTGAAGCTTGCTTTGCCGAAAATAAATAAAGGCGCAAATCGCCTCGTGATAAACTATCGCTTCGGAGATATAACCCAGCTTGAGAGCTGCTTTATACTCGGTAAATTCGGTGTGAAGCTGACGGGCACATCCGCAAAGATAACGGAAATGCCGAAAAAGATAGGATATATGGACATCGTATCGCAGGGCATGCCGTTCTACGGCGGAAATCTCACCTATAAGACTTCTTTTGTTTCCGACGGCGGCGAAAAGACGCTCGAGATAACAAGATATGCCGGTGCGCTCATGAAAGTGCGTATGGACGGAAAAGAGATGGGCGCGATGATTTATCCGCCGGCAAGATTGGGACTCGGTGCCGTCACCGCAGGTGAACATACACTTGAAATAACGCTCTTCGGAAACAGGGCGAATACCTTCGGCACGCTCCATAATGTCGATGAAAATATAAGCTATTGCGGACCTGCAAGCTGGGTTACGCGCGGCGGCAGATTTTGGTGTCCCGAGTACATAACAAAGAGAACAGGCATACTCACTTCGCCGAGAATCCTGACAAAATAAACATTTTTCCATAAAAAAAGCTCTGCCCGAAAGCAGAGCTTTTTTGCATACATGGCGGTGAGCCTTATACTATTTCGGTAAAACCATCGGAGGGGTCATCGGCGTGACGGTATAGCTTAATGATACTGCCGTCTTCCTTTGATTCGGTACGATATTCGTTTGATATATAGTAGAGCCCGTTTCCGAAGGCATAAATACCCGTCTGACCTTTTCGGAAGAGACAGCCGTATATGCCTGTTGCTTCATCGAAGACGCCCTCTTTTTTCAGTGAGAGGTGAAGTCCCTTTCTTCCGTAGGCGATATAATCTTCATACGGAGCTGCCGCACCGTCTATTATGAACATCGGATAGTTTGGATATTTTTCCTTTTTGCCGCGATATACAGCAGCTATCCAGTCTCCGGTGAAAGCGTCATATTCGAGATTTTGTATACCCCACTCCGTATTGCCGGTGAAAATGAAATAGACCTTGTCCGGTTTCGCCTCGCTGTGATGCGGTGCAAGCTGACAGAGCGGTTTTGCCTTTTCGCCGAATTTGCGCCAGTCATACTGCATGATTATATTGCAGTCATTATCGTCTCGGCATATATCGCCGTAAATACCGCAGGCTACCATGAGCATGGAGGGACTGTTTTTCGGAGCTCCGAATACCGGACCGATGCCGGTACCGTCAATGCCGCTGCAGGCAAATTCATGCTTGGTTCCGTCCGGCATGACAGCACTGTACATTCTCGCGACCTCGGAAAGATAGACGGTCTTCATTATACCGTCGGTTTCGGCCTCCATATTCGGGCGTGTAATCTTACCTACATCAAATATGGCAATATAGAATGCATCTTCGTCGGCTATTTTACTTCCGGTATTCTGCATGATGCCCTGACCTATTGCATCATGCTTGAGCTCAAGCGAAGCATAAACCCGCCCGTCCTCATCATTGAAATCGATACACCCGAGATGACCCGCAAGTCCGCCTACCCAGCCGACTGTTTCCCCATTGAGTCTTGCCTTTACAAGTACTGTTGTAAAGGCATAGTAAATATATTCGTGTGCCGTATCAACGGCGATGCCCTGAAGGTGTCCTGTTTTCCACAGTCCGGCATCTATGCTTCTCGGGAACTTGTCAATATTGAAATTTTCCATTTTCCGCACTCTTATATCTTCTCAAAATCGTCTACGGAAAGAGTAAACATTACGGCACCGCCGATAGTTACCTTTTCTTCTACGGAATGATTGAGCATACCTCTGCCGAAAGCTTCTACCGACGGAGAAATCTTTTCGCGCGTTGTGCAGTATTTTTTCAGTATCTCCTTAAGCTCGGGCAAACGCTGTTCGTCCGTGCCTATGAGCAGAGTGGTGTTTCCCACCATGAGAAAGCCTCCCGTGGTGGAAAGCTGAGTTACGAAGAAGTCGCGTCCCGTCAGTGCAGTTATTGCTGTTCTGCTGTCGTCGTTGTTAATTACCGCAATTACAAGTTTCATATTTTTCCTCCTACATATCAAATTTCAAAAGATTGAGACTGTCCTTATCGAGTGCATTTACATCCTCTATTTCGTAGCGATTGTCGTTTGAATCGCGAATAAGTATACGCCCGTCATAGAGTGTTTTTATATCTATGCTCGTATTCAGTATCGCGAAGCTGTGTTCGCCGCGATCCGTTGCCACGGTCCACGTGATGTTTCCGTATTTTTCCACACGGGAAATAATCTTCTTTATTTTCGGTACGATGTAATATGATTCAAGACATTCCTGTATTGCCTTTTTTGATTCCGGCATAAGGTGGTTTATATCGCGTATTATAGCTACCTCTTTGCCGTTTTCATCGATAAGAGAGATGTATTTCGATATCCCCGAAACAGGGAAAAGCCGCAGAGGCTCGAGGTTTTCAAAGCATCTGCCGTCATATGTTTCAAGACGTACGGAGACATTTCCCGTTTTTGTAATGCGGGCTTCATCGCCGTTTATAAAAAATCCTATCATTTCCGCCGACCTCCTTATTCGAGATGCTCTTTTTCTTTATCGAGCTTTACCTGATCCGCCATAGACTGGATTTTCACAAGCCTGTAATACTTGCCCTGCTTTGCCATCAGCTCATCCGGTGTGCCGAATTCCGCGATTCTGCCCTTGTCGATGACGACTATCTTGTCCGCCTGCTTCAGTGTGGAGAGCCGGTGCGCTATCATGAGTGTAGTTCTGCCCTTTACGAGGTTGTTTATCGCATCCTGAATGAGCTTTTCCGTTTCGGAGTCGACGGCACTTGTCGCCTCATCGAAGATAAGCACGCTCGGATTGTTGAGTATCGCGCGGGCAATGGATATTCGTTGGCGTTCGCCGCCCGAGAGACCGACACCGCGCTCACCGAGGATGGTATCGTATGCATCGGGATGGCGCAGGATAAATTCATGCGCATTTGCTATATCGGCTGCCATCAGCACTTCTTCTATCGTGGCATTTGGCTTGGCATATGCTATATTATTGAAAATAGTATCGGAAAACATCATGGCTTCCTGCTGAACATAGCCTATCTTTGTTCTGAAATAGCTCATATCAATTGTTTTGATGTCCTTGCCGTCGAGAAGAATCTGACCGTCATAGTTGTCATAGAAGCGCATGAAAAGATTTATCAACGTTGTTTTGCCGGAGCCTGTCGTTCCTACTATGCCGACGGCTTCGCCGGGCTCTATAGTGAGATTTATATCGGAGAGAACATTTTTTGTCTTATCGAAAGAGAAGCTTACATGGCGGAATTCCACCTTGCCGCTTATATGGTCGGGTATATTGCCTTTTCCGTCATCATGCTCAGGCTCGGCATCAAGAATGTCCATTACGCGCTCTGCAGAGGTAAGTGCGCTCTGATACGAGTCGTTCAGTCCCGCAAAAAAGTTTACGGGTCCGTAGAACATAGAAGTATATGAAATGAACGACACGAGCAGACCGAGGGAGATATCGGGACTTCCGTTTATAACCTGCAAGCCGCCTACATCCCATATTATGAGCGAGCCGCAGACAACGACAAATGAAATGAGCGACGAGAATATGCTGGACATTTTACCTGCGCGCACACTCACCCTGAACCATTCGTTATTCTGCTTTTCGAGGCGCTTTGAGGCGCGTTTTTCACCCGAAAATGCCTTTACTACGCGTATGCACGGAATGGAATCGGTGAGCACAGAGGAAACCGCCGTCCATTTTCTCCAGATTCGTCTGTAGAACGGGCGGATTTTCCGTCCGAATTTGCGGGAGGCATATACAACAAACGGAACCGGAATAAGCGAGAGAAGTGAAAGCTTCCAGTTCATTGTTATCATTATTATGACTATGCCGACGAGCAGGAAAAGCTGTGTTATGACATCTTGGGTGATACGCAGGATGAACGCCTGAAGATTGCTTGTATCGTTACTGATTCTGTTTATGACGGAGCCTGTGGAGGTTTTGTCGTAAAACTTCATCGGAAGGTGTTGTGCCTTTTCAAAAACATCGTTTCGCAGGTCGGCAACGATACTGTCGCCCGCACGACGGAGAAGTGTTCCGCGGATGGCGCCGAGCAGATACTGAATTATGTATGTTCCGAGCAGAAACGCGACAATTATATAGAGCGCCTGCTTGTTTTTGCTCGGTATGACATCGTCAACGAGCATTTTTGTTATATACGGAGGCACAAGGCTCAGAGCGGTTATCACTACAGACATGATAACGGATATGCAGATAATTTTAAACTCCGGCTTGACATATTTTACAAGCTTTGATACAAGCTTGCCCTTTGAAGCGCAGTTGAGGCAGTCGGCCCCGGGGCGGACGAGATTTCTGCCGCATTTCGGGCAAACGGTGCAGAAGCTCCTGTATGCGGAAATTACGCTTTCCATGGCTTCATCAGTCGGCATTTCCGAGTTTATCTTGTCCATGAAAAGCACAGCGGAATTGAAAAGAGCCGTTACCGCATATGTGGCGCGCGCTATCTGCGTTTTTTCGCCGCTTTTCTTGACGGCGAGCAGAAAAGCGTTTCCGTACATACGTTTTATCGTGAGGCTTTCCACCTCGCTGTACAAAACAGTGTCACAGACGATATTGCCGTCCTCTTCGCGATGGGCGGTTATTATCCTGCGGTCGGTAAACTCTGCAAGCGACTGACCGTAATTTCCGCAGGGAAGCAGGTCTGTCACTATCCTGAAAAGCTCGCGTTCGTTTTCATCGAGCATTTCGCGTATTTTTGTTTCCAATGAGCTGTCAGATATTTTTTTATTTTCCAACGGTAAAGCAAAATCCATAATCCTTTTCCTCTCATTTTCCGTTCCCGTTTTTAATAAATTTTCTGTATAATACCACGCCGGAACGCTTTTGTCAACATCAAAACGGAAATTTCGGAAGGAAATTTTTCTGTTGATATAAAACGGAGCAAAGACACTGCAAGCCCTCCGCCTGCCGCATTGATACGATGGTGTTTTGTTGTACCAGGTGCAGTATTTACAGCTCGAAAATTTGGCTATTTTGCCAAAATTGACAAAGATAGCTCAAATATGTTGACTAAAATTAGAATAAGTGTTATTATTTATATAAGTAGACAGTTTGTTAAAAAGGAGAAGCGGCGGCATGATAAACGATATACAGAAAGCAAGTATATGGAAAAGATTTGCCGCCGCTCTCCTTGATTTTATTCTTATAGCCACAATAGCCGTAGGAATGGCTGCTCTCATTTCGCTTATTACCGGCTATGACAGGGCAAACGACAGGCTTAATGAGATATATGCCGAATACGAAGAAAAATACGATATAGACAGGACAAAAAGCGTCGATTCGCTCACGGAAGAGGAAATGAAGCGATACGAAGAGGCGGACAGAGCCATATCGCAGGATGAGGAAGCGATAAGTGCTTACAGCCTCGTTATGAATCTGACCTTGGTCATCACGTCGCTCGGCATTTTATCCGCAGTGATGACAGGGGAATTTATCGTCCCGCTGATTCTTAAAAACGGACAGACCGTAGGCAAAAAGGTCTTCGGCATCGGTGTGATGATGACCGGCGGAACAAAAATAAAAACCGTTGCGCTTTTTATCCGCGCTGTCCTCGGGAAATATACGATAGAGACGATGATTCCCGTGCTTATTATAATAATGATATATTTTGGCGGCATAGGAATTCTCGGAGTGATAATTCTCGGACTTATTGTGCTGCTGCAGTTAATTCTGATGGCTGCCACAAGCAATAATTCGCCTATTCACGATTTGATTTCCGATACGGTTGTTATAGACATGAGCAGTCAGAGAATCTTTGACTCAGAAAGCGAGCTCATAGAATACGAAAAGAAAATTCATGCCGAGTCTGTGGCTAAATCGCCATACTGAGCGGCGCACCGTTTTACCGATACAGGCAATAAATAAATTTATGGCATAGGAGCAAGGCAAAATGGAGCAGGCGGATAATCGGTTATAAAATTTATAAAGGCGCACGATGTGCGTCCTTTCGTCATGCAAAAAGCCGTATTTTGTTCCCGCTGTTAACGGAATGTGAAAAATTAAGCAAACAATAAACCAAGGAAAGGATTTTATATGAAAGTAGAACTTCAGAATCTGACAAAAATCTTCCCGAGCCGAAACAAGAAGTCGGGCGACAAGGTCGTTGCGGTAAGTGATTTCAATTTCACCATACCAGACGGCAAGCTCGTCGGTCTTCTCGGACCATCCGGTTGCGGAAAGAGCACGACTCTCTATATGATATGCGGGCTCCAGAAGCCGACAAGCGGCAAAATCTTGTTCGGTGAGGACGATGTCACCGACCTTTCTCCGGAAAACAGAGGCGTAGGTCTCGTTTTCCAAAACTATGCGCTTTATCCTCATATGACTGTAAAGCAGAATATTCTTTTCCCGCTTCAAAATCTCAAGGGAGCCGACAAGCTCGACAAAGAAACAATGCTGGAACGTGCATACGATGCGGCTAAGCTTGTTCAGATAGACAATCTTATGGACAGAAAGCCGAGCGAGCTTTCGGGAGGTCAGCAGCAGAGAGTTGCGATTGCCCGTGCACTCGTAAAGATGCCGAGAGTTCTGCTGCTTGATGAGCCGCTCTCAAACCTTGACGCGCGTCTGCGTCTCCAGACTCGAGAGGAAATCCGTCGTATCCAGCGTGAAACCAAGATTACAACGGTATTCGTGACGCACGATCAGGAGGAAGCGATGAGTATTTCGGACATGATAGTCGTCATGAAGCTCGGCGTTATCCAGCAGGTAGGCGCTCCGCAGGAGGTATACGACAATCCGGTGAACCTCTTTGTGGCAAAGTTTCTCGGAACACCTCCGATAAACGTCCTTGAGGGAAGAATTTCCGCAGGAAAGCTCTACATAGGCGAGGATGCCGTTCTTTCCGTACCGGGGCTTGAGGACAGGGAAGTATATGTTGCTATCCGTCCGGAGGGCTTTATACCCGATGAAAAGGGCGCGCTTTGCTGCAAGCTCTCAAGCGTTGAGGTAATGGGTCGCGATGTCAGCATCGTTTCCACAAACTCATTCTCATGCAATCCCGTTATCCGCTCCATAATAAATGCAGATTACAGGATAGATGCTACAGCCGAAATGGTGTGCTACAATCTGAAGCCGAACAAAACATTTATTTTTGATAAAGAAACCGAAGAAAGAATTTATTTTGAGGTAAAATAATTATGGTTGAAAGTAAACATCAATGGAAGGCGTGGCTGTATCTCTCTCCTGCGATAGTCCTTTTGCTCATATTTACCGTTTGGCCCATAATAAATACGGTTCGCATGGCTTTTCTCGAAAACTACAACGGACTTGCAGCCATAGGCGGCACTACTTTTAAGGTCGGCTTCGGAAATTTTGCTAAGGTCGTCAAATACGGCAACTTTCTGCAGTGCCTGAAAAATACCGCGCTTCTCTGTATTCTTACCGTTCCGATTTCCACTTTTCTGGCGTTGATAATAGCCGTCTGCCTTAATTCTATAAAATTCCTGCAGAAGCCCCTGCAGACGATATTCTTCCTTCCTTATGTCACAAACTCCATAGCGATAGGCATGGTTTTTGCCGCTATGTTCAATGTAATAGGAAATATTGTAGGCTCTGTAACCTCAGAGGCAAGCCTGATAACAAGCGTCGGAATAGTAAATAATGTTATAGAGTTTTTCGGAGGTACTCCGATAAGCTGGATAAACAGCGGCTCCAAATACGGGGCAAATATAGCCGTAATGGTTATATATATCGTATGGAATGCGCTCCCTTTCAAAATTTTGATACTTCTCGGCGGACTCCAGAGTGTAAATAAGCAGTATTATGATGCCGCAAGAGTAGACGGCACCTCGAGAGTAAGAATATTTTCGAGAATAACCGTACCGCTCCTTTCTCCGATGATAGCTTATGTTGTTATAACAGGCTTCATCGGCGGGTTCAAGGAATATACGAGCATAGTCGGCATATTCGGCGAAAAGCTCGGACCCGTGCATGACCCGGGCAGACTCAATACGATGGTAGGATATATTTATGAGTCTCTCGAGCGAAGCAAGCAAGGTCAGGCAAGTGCTGCCGCTCTCATACTTTTCGGCATAATTCTTGTTGTCACATTGATAAATCTCTATGTCAGCAAGAAAAAAGTTCACTATTAAGGAGGCGGCTGTATGGACAAGATAAAAAATGCCACTATGCAGGAAAAAGACCTGCAGCAGGTCTCTGCAAAGCAGCGCATAATGAAATTTCTCGCTATGTTTCTCATATATGCTTTCCTTATATGCGTTGCGATATTCGTACTTTTCCCGTTTTACTGGATGCTTATTTCATCTGTGAAAAGCCTTGATGAATATCGCCTCAATGTTCCGACGCTGTGGCCGCGCAATATACTTTTTTCAAACTACAAGACAGCTTTTGAATCGGCAAGTCTCGGAAGACTCTTTCTCAATACCGCATATGTAGGTATTGTTTCCACGCTGCTTTCTCTCGTGATAACGGTGTTGTCGGCATTTGCTTTTGCAAGACTGGAATTCAAAGGCAAAAATACGCTTTTTGCCGCGCTCCTTGCCACGATGATGATTCCGGGCGAGCTTTTCACCATAACAAACTACAGCACGGTGGCAGCACTCGGTTGGATGAAAACCTATAAAGTTCTGATAATTCCTTTCCTCGTCAGCGTATTCTATATCTATCTGCTCCGTCAGAACTTTTTGCAGATACCGAATGAGCTGTATCTCGCCGCCAAGGTGGACGGCACAAGCGATATCAAATATCTTTGGAAGGTAATGATACCGCTTTCTCTTCCGACGCTCATCTCCATAACGATACTCAAGATGATGGGCGCATGGAACTCATATGTATGGCCGCGTCTCGTTGCAAATGACGAAGCACACCGGCTGATAACAAACGGCTTGCGCAACGCCTTTACAGATACCACCGGTGACGTAAACTACCCGGTGCAGATGGCGGCTGTAGCGCTTGTTTCGCTCCCGCTTTTCCTTGTGTTTGTGTTCCTTCGCAAATACATCATGAAGGGCGTCAGCCGAAGCGGAATCAAAGGATGATAAGCTTCAAAAGAGGCTATTATCGATAAATCAAAAAAATAAAAACAGGAGGAATTCAAATTATGATGAAGAAAATCTTATCTGTTCTGCTTTTGGTTGCCATGATTTTTGTTATGGCTTCCTGCGGAGGCAATGCAAAGAAGGGTATTCCGAACTTTGACGTTCCCGAGGGCGGATACGACGGCAGTGAGGTTACCATCACATTTTATCACACGATGGGCTCAAATCTGTCAACGGTTCTCAATAGCTACATTGAGTCTTTCAACAAGCTTTATCCGAACATCCACATCGTTCATACACAGGTCGGCAGCTATGACGATGTGAGAGATCAGATAAGCACGGAAATCACGGTAAAGAATCAGCCGAACATTGCTTACTGCTACCCCGACCATGTTGCTCTCTATAATCTTGCAGGCGCAGTTGCTACGCTTGACAATCTTATCGACAGCAAAATAATGGTAAAGAGAGCAGACGGCAAAGAGGAAACGCTCGGTCTCACAAAGGAGCAGAAGGACGATTTCATTGAGGGTTACTACAATGAAGGCATGCAGTTCGGCGACGGACTTATGTACACAATGCCTTTCTCGAAATCCACAGAGGTTCTTTATTACAACAAGACATTCTTCGATGCAAACGGTCTCAAAGTTCCCACTACATGGGATGAGATGGAAGAGACAATGAAGAAAATAAAGGAAATCGATCCCAATTCTATTCCTCTCGGATACGATAGTGAAGGCAACTGGTTCATCACCATGTGCGAGCAGTACAAGTCCGATTATACAAGTGCTGAAGGCGAGCATTATCTCTTTGATAACGAAACAAACAGAAACTTCGTAAAGAAGTTCCGCGAATGGTATCAGAAGGGCTATCTCACTACTCAGTCGCTCTTCGGCGCATACACATCCGGCCTTTTCACGGCTCAGACAGGTACAAAGAGCTACATGTCCATCGGTTCTTCCGCAGGTGCTACACACCAGCGCCCCAATAAGGTAGACGGTGCTTATCCTTTCGATGTAGGCATAGCTACCATCCCACAGGTTTCCCAGTCAAATAGGAAAGTTATTTCTCAGGGTCCGAGCGTATGTATCTTCAAGAAAGACAATGCGCAGGAAGTTGTTGCTTCTTGGCTCTTCGTAAAGTACCTTACAACAAGCGTTGATTTCCAGGCGGAATTCTCCATGGCTTCCGGCTATGTTCCCGTTCTCAAGTCTGTTGCAAACAACGACAAATACAAGGCATTTGTTGAAAAGGCGGACGGCGGCAACTATGTTTCCGCACTCAGTGCAAAGGTTTGCCTTGAGCAGGAAAGCGCATATTACACATCTCCCGCATTCAACGGTTCTTCCACAGCCCGCGATCAGGTCGGCAAGCTTCTTGCCAAGTGCCTGACAGCCGATGACGGCGGCGATGTTGATGCCATGATAAAGAAGGCATTCAAGGATGCTATTGCAGAGTGTGAATATTAATGAGTAAAATATCCGAAAAGTTTATGCGCATCTCGGCGCTACTTCTGCTGATATGTCTGCTTTTGCCGTTTGTTTTCGCCTGCGGCGATACTCCTGCCGAAAATACGACAGAAAGCACCACTGTGCCGATACCGATTGAAATAAAGGACTATGTATCGATGCTGAAGCTCGATATGACATCCGATACACTCAAGCAGGAGGTAACGGTGCGCAGCTTTGTGGACGGCGATACGACGCACTTTTATGTTTCCGAGAGCGTGGTTTCCGGAGGTATACTGAAAGCGAGATATCTCGCGATAAATACCCCCGAATCCACCGGTAAAATCGAGGAATACGGCAAGGCGGCTTCAAATTTCACGCGATCAAAACTCGAAAATGCAGATGCCATAATGATAGAATCGGACGATGGAAAATGGAATGTCGATTCCACCGGAGGCAGATATCTTGTTTGGGTCTGGTATAAGCCGAAGGGTGAGAGTGAATACCGCAATCTGAATCTGGAGATACTCCAGAACGGACTGGCTATTGCCTCCTCCACGGCAAACAACCGCTATGGCACAACATGCATGGCGGCACTGGGTCAGGCAAAGGCGCAGAAGCTGAATGTATATTCCGGCGAGCGTGATCCCGATTTTTACTACGGCGACGCTGTAGAGCTTACATTGAAGGAGCTTCGCTCAAATCCTGAGGCATATAATGGTAAAAAAGTCGCTTTCGAGGGTGTGATTTCGAGTGACAACAGTAACAGCATAACTGTTGAGGAATACGATGCCGATACCGATATGTATTATGGTATCTCCGTTTACTACGGATTTTCCTTGAGCGGTGAGGGGCTTGATATAATCTCGGTCGGCAATCGCTCGAGAATAGTCGGCACTGTGCAGTATTATGAGGCAGGCGGCGTATATCAGGTATCCGGCTTATCATACAACATGATGCGCCCGGATGATCCCGGAAATCTCAAAAAGATAAGCGAAGGTCACACTCCGTCTTACAAGGAAACGACTGCTGCGACATTCGCTTCTGAAGTGACTCTGGAGGGCGAAGAAGGAAGCGTTACAGCAAAATATGCCGAGCTTGCTCTTGCCACTACAATTTCCATGAAGGGTCTCACTGTCAATAAGGCGGAATCGATCGGGAAAGAAGGTACCTCGTCATACGGCGAAATGACTCTCATCTGCACGGCAGATGACGGCACCGAGGTAAGGCTTCGCACAGAGGCGATGAATGATTCGGAAGGAAAGCTTGTCACATCCGATGATTTGCTCGGCAAAAATATTGATATCAGAGGAATTGTCGATTATTATGCCGGCAATTATCAGATAAAGGTATTTTCATACAAACACATTTTGTTCAACAATTAAATAATAACAAGGAGGCAAACTATGAAAAGATTTTTAGCTTTTGTTTTTGCACTTGCACTTTGTCTTTCGGTGTTTGTCGGATGCGGTGATAAGCCAAATCCCGATAAGCCTAAGGCAAATCCGTTAGACCTCGCAAAGGAATATCTTTATACAATGTATAAGAACGCCACCGTTACCACTCCCGAGGACTACGAGGTGGTAGCCGCTATCAATATAAACGGCGTTGAATATCCGATAGAGTGGACTGTAGATGCTACAAGCGGCTCTGCCGAGAACATCGTTATCACACCCAATGATAAGGGCATGGTAGTCATAGACGTAAACGAAGAAGCCGATGCAGAGACACTTTACAATCTCGTCGCCACAATCAAGAATGAAGCAGGTGAGACGGTTTCCGTTTCCTTTGCTCACAGACTTCCCGAGGGTGCTCCCGCCGATATGATTGTCGCAGAAGTTGTAGAGAAGGCATTTGCTCTTGAGGATGGCGCAACAATGAAGGGCACACAGGTTCTTCGCGGTGAAATTGTTGAAATTCCATCCGCCTACAGCGCAGATTACAAGAATATCACAGTCAACATCAAGATAGGTGAAAGAATAATTCAGTGCTTCCGTCTCAAAGGCGGCGAGGACCTCAAGGTCGGCGATGTCATCACAGTTACAGGTACTATCAAGAATTACGGCGGCACGATCGAATTTGACAAGGGTTGCACATATTCCAAGGATATGAGCGTAGAAGAGGCGAAGCAGCTTCTAACAGCTGAGAAGGCTTATGCTCTTGAGAACGGCGCAACAATGAAGGGTACGCAGGTTCTCCGTGGCGAGATAGTTGAGATTCCCTCTGCATACAGTGCA
>ULNE01017851.1_pt1 | contig 24585 bp, 10 predicted proteins | sample 1951831 | NCBI WGS metagenome assembly ULNE01 (sample SAMEA4835568, study PRJEB28245) | human gut metagenome | biome: gut microbiome; material: fecal sample | place: Denmark | collected 2008 | reverse complement strand
TCTTTCCCAAGATCGTGTTCATTATTGGAATAGTCTAATAATAGCCTCATAAAAGAGCTGACCTCATTAAGTACAGAAGGATTATCTAATATCCTACTTATTTCCGTCTCATTGTACAAGCCGGATCTCCTCAGATTTTCTTCATTTAGGATAAGATTGCCATCCACATAAAAAGAGCTTCTAACTCTATTAATAAGAGATCGTATGCTATATATGGAATTGGATATCATAACATCTCTTACATCCTTAACATCCTGAGCCGTTAAAGGATCAGCAAAATAAGTCTGACGCTTCATATACGACAGCACATCTTCTAAAAGAGGTTCGCCATTAGGATCGGTATTAAACATCTCCCCTGGAGCCGGGTTATTCCAATGACCATAATACGACAAAAAATCAGAGGTGTAAGCCTTAGCCCATACTTGAAGAGCTCGCTCGCTGTTTCCTAATAATTTTAAGGCACTTTCGTAAAGAACGGAAGGCTCACCGTTAGGAGCCTCAACCCGTTCTATTTTATTTTCCTTCTTTTCTATCTGACATTTGACACCCATAATAATTAACTTTTTTGCAAAGTTAATTATAAAACTGATTTATACAATGACGGATCCCAAACTCCTTCTATATAAATCTCCGGAAAACTCAAACTGCCATCACGAAGAGTGGTGACTTCCAAGCTGGGAATGTTGAAAACAGTACTGGTACTACCAAACTCACCATTCAACTTGATAGCATTTCCGCTGTTATTAGCCTCATAATAAAAATAACAATAATTTTCATTAATGCTTGGATCATATTCGTACCAATATGTTAGATCTTGTATATGATCTTCTATGTTACCAATTTTATTTTCACCTAATATAAAAATACCATTATTGCTATGATTATAAACCATAGATTCATAACCACCATAATTCCAATTACTATTAAACATTATGTAACTAACATCAGAATCATGATCTTTTAATACAGGCCCTATATGTATATGAATTTTATTAAACTGACATACATAAGGTCTTTTTCCTCCAAGCCTTTTTATATCTTCATTGGATAACTTATTATAACATCCTCCCACAAAATTATCCGCAGCATTAAAAAATCTCCTTCTCATACTCAACACTCCTTATTTAACTCATTTATCGAATCTGAATTATCAGAACCTTCTACAAGATTCTTATTCCTATCTATCTCTTCCTGGCTCATGTTACTCATCATATTTTGTATTTTCCTACCAGATTGAGATAAAGAACGGATGAATGCGCTGGAACTTATCTTAACTCCAAGATCCGGTTTTGCCCTAAACGCTTCTCCGGTACTGATATTATATAAATCATACACACCTGAGTTCATGTAGAATTTGTATATCCAGTTTCCACCAGCTTTTTTGTATCCTAATTTGGTTAACTCAGTTACACTCATGCCAAATTTAATGCCATTACGACCCATTATCTTCTCCGGTATAGGTTCTACCTTAGCCGGAACAGATGTATATGCTTCATCACCGCCGTACAGGAAATAAGGGGTTGTCACCCTTGATATGTGAGTAAGCGACTCTTCGGATATACGAGGTTCGTCTTTCGCAGCCTTAGATCCTTTCCTTGGATTGGATATTCTAATAAAAGGATCGTATGTCAAAAAGGTTAAACCGTATTCTACTTTATAACCTGATACGCCGTTAAGATCCCTTATAGCCTTAGTCGTATGCGAGTGATTGATGGTGTCTATACCATACTTTGATTCCATATCGGTCATAATACTATTAACCTCATCCCCCTCTACATAAACCTCTTCTCCTTCCGGGATAGAGGTTATGCCGGCAGCCCTTCTAAGTAGCCATAAAGTAACTTCAGCAATGTCAGAGAACTTATCTCCGTTCTTCCTATAGTTATCTACTCTTCCTTCTTCAGATCCAGGTAATTCGACATTTCCTTTAACTTCGACATTTGTTCTGGATTGTCCTTTGCCTTCTCCATCTCCCTTTTTATCGCCATCTTCCTCAGTGCGTACTGCACCGCCTTCTGCACTTCCTTCTTTTCCATCATTTAAAATATTATCTGATTCTGACTCTATAGACTCCACTACAGCATCATACTCTGGTATGCCGCTAAGGAAATCTGCTACGTTATTCAAAAACTCTATTTTTTCCTCGTTTGTCATATCAAGGCTTTCCACGGGCTCCCATATGGCAGGCAAGTTGTTTGATTTTATTGCAGTAGAAACATCTTCTACAGTTTTATTATCCACCGTAGGCAAAACTTTAGAAACCAAACTATTGATATCAGATTCCATTTTTTCTACTTCCTCTTTTGTGCCATATTCTTTTAGGGTATCCATGCCATTGACTCTAAGAGAATAATTCAAAGCCTTGCTTGGAACAAAATTAATATATTTCAAAAAGTTTTTCAACTCTGATATAATTTGTTCGTCAGATCTTGGCCCAACATAATCAACCACCACCTGATCTGTTTGAGAACGAAGCCAAGAAACGTATTCTTCTAAGGTCTTACCACCTTTACTGGAAGGAGTGGATATTTTATCACCTACTGTTCCTTTAGGTTCTAATCCCATTTCTTCCTTAAGGCTTTTAGGATTACCTCTCTCACGAAGAAACCTCAAATCACCTCCTACAATCTTCCTTGCTATAAAATCAAAAATATTAGCATAAGGCGGCAATCCCTCTTTTTCTATATGAGATTCTATTTCGTTTAACATAAGAGAGAAGTTTTTCCTGGAGGTACGCTTCTTGCCAGGTAAAGACTGCGCAGCTTGTGCCGCAGGAGCTGGTTGAGCCGGCTGAGTCCCCCGGACAGCTCCTTCCTCTGGCATTTCCTCTTCATAAACATCCACATCTTCTTTAGAAGTAACGGTCTTACCCTCATCAGAGAAAGGAAGATCATCCTCTATAAGTGATTTAGGCCTGGAAGATGATTTACCAAACTGGATCCTGATCTTAGGAGCAACAAACATCTCACCTTCGAAATCTATTCCAGATTCTACTTCAGACGTCACAATGTCTTTCACGCTCCTACTTCCATCTTCTACCCACTTAACAACATCAGGAACTGTAGATAATTTTTCTATAGCCTCACGGGCTTTTCTAAGCCCTGAAATAGGATTCAAATACGATACTTGATACGAAGCCGGATCAAGGCCTAACTTGGTTAGATACGCATTAAGATCTTGTATATCATCTTGACCCATCTGTAGCAATTCAGAATCACCAGATTCAAGCAGCATATCTATAAAAGACATCCATTTCTGCCCTTCCTCTGATTCTACAGAACGTAGGCTAACTGGGAAAAGATAATTAAGACCGTTTTTACCTTTGATGACAACTACCGGAACTCTTACATTTTTGTAATTATTCCCCTTGTCATTTAATATAGAATAAGCAAATGGGAAGCCTGTGTATTTAGAGCCGTTCTTAAGCACGACTTTGCCATTTAATACATATCCGACATCAGATACTTTTTCAGCACCTTTTTCGGTAATAGAGAGATTTTCTACCTGACCATATCCTTGACCGTTCACCCTCATGTTAAACACCGGTCTTCCGGGAAGAGTCTGGGCAACAACATGCGTGCCGACGCTGATGGTAGCCGACCGACCAGCATCTTTCTTCCACTTGTTAAAAGCTGTTCTTCTTATTTTACTTATACCATCTATGCCCCCTGTGTCAGCTTTTACAACAGAAACGAATCTGTTCCCACTCATAACCTTAATAACCATATTGGATACCAGCTTATTTTCAGCAGATTCTATTTTATTTCTATCGCCGGACTGAACAGCGTTATTGTATTCGGCAAAAAGAGACTGATTATAGGTATCATTTACATCTATTTCGAGATTAACCTTATCTCCTTTTTTCAAAGAAGATAATGCTTCCTGATCTATTTTATCTACTTCATTCTCTCCGAATCCGACACCTGTTCTGTACGGAACCAGCTCATCTGAATCAAGACGCTTATAAACCAAAGAATAGGAATTACCCACGTCCTGAATAGACACGTCTGTGTAGCGATTAAGAACACGAGCCGATTCTTTATCTATAGACCATCTCGCATGATAAGGAAGTTCAATTATAGTAGCCGTTTCTCCACCTATGTTAAGAGAATACCTTTTAGTGCCATTAGCGTTCGTTTCAGAGCTTATTTGAATAGGAACCAATGATTTTATGGAAGATATAAATTTATCGGCTCTAAGACCCGCAATTTCATACCTTTCATTGCCATCATTAGAGATTCTTCTTACCATCAACGTCTCTGGATTCTGGGCGCTATCTATATTGGCTCCCGGCGTATTATCAGATTCGTCTAATTCATTTACAAGAGAATCTATATTAGCATCATCCTCCCCGAAATTACTTAACGTAGATTCAGAGATACGACCTTTGTCAATAATTCTGTTTTGCTCGATATAAGGAAGGAGATCCGTGATATTTCCAACCTGGCCAAGATCTTCTATGGTAAATACCGAATCTGCAAGTTTATCTTCGTCAACTTTCTCCCCTTTATCTCGTCTGTTCATTATATCAACATACAAAGAAATAGCATCATCAAGTTCCTTCCTTTGATCTGGTTCCAAATTAGATTTAGCCATATCAATAATAGCTTTATTATCCTCATACACAGATCTCGGACTTGTAAGCCTATCAGCCTTTTCAGATAATGATTTTATGAGATTAACGGGACTGTCACCTAAAGACGATACATAATCATCAAAATCTTGTTTGTATTTATCATACACATCTTTTTCTCTCGCAGTAAGAAGATCGGTATTCCCTGTATATAGTTTATCAATTATAGACTGCCTTACGACCGGAACCATAATAGGATTATCCATAGCAGCCTCATAATCTTCATCCGATACAGACTCCGTAAGCGGTGACTCTTTTATATCGTCTTCTGCTTCCTTCATCCTATCTTCCCTTACTTTATCAAGAGCATGCATAAAAGCCTTGATAGTCCAAGCTTCGTCTTCCGAAATCTTACCTTCTGACACAGCTTGATCTACTACCTCATCAGTGTCATATTCACCAACTTTATTAGGCTCTGCAAAATCAGGAACCTTATCATCCCCCTTATAAGGAGTAGACCATAGAGAAGACAGCGCTTTTGAAAATCCCCTGTTTTCCTCAGCTAAGAATCTTTTATCAAGCATCTTAGACAAGAAGTTATTCATATTCCTATAGTCCATCAAACTCCTTCGGTATTCATTTACCAAGGATCTCATGGCTTTGTCTTTGGCTGTAAACTTCTTTTCCTGTCTTGATTTTACATTAAAATAATCATCAAAAGCCACAAGCGTATCATAGGCTTCTATTACATCTTGTGAACTTATGGGAGAAAGAGGCGATGATAAAACAGATTCGGTTTTACTTACCAACTCTTCTATCGAAAACTCTTTTCCTATTAACGTTGATAACTCAGACAACGAATTGTTGTAATTGGTTCTAAGACTTTCCAATTCTTTGGTTTTTCGTTGTATGGATTCAGCTTGTGGGTCTTTCCCTTCTACGTTACGAGGGCGGGTAGCAAGATCTTCTATTTCGGATTCAAGTTCTTCTATCCTTGACCGTATGCCACGGATAGCCATTGCCCGCTCCCTCGCCCTACCCGACAGCCGGGAAAACGTACTTAGCGCATCCGCTACGCGAGGCTGCCCCGAAAGCGTTTCTATGACAGAAGCTATGTCTTTCATCCTTGATTCCGATTGAAGACCAAGAAAAGCATTACGAGCCACGTATTTTCTAAACTCAATCTTAGAATCATCACCTATAAGATCTTCGGCAAAACCTTGAGCAGATCTGAAATCCGAAAGACGATTATTATAATTATCAATAATAGAATCCTTGTATTTCTTTGCCTCTTCCAAAGACATTCCGTTGGCTTCGGCTATTTCCGAAATAGGCATCATATCAACCATCTGCCTGAAATTTTCAGCCGAATCCTCTAAGGTTCCCATTTGGTTGTCAATCGACATCTTTTCAAACATTGCATCATCAAGCTCCTTGCCAGTCATAGACTGAGCATCGGAACGAACTTGAGGCCCTAAACTCATTGACTTTTTCAACGTATTTAAAGCCGCCGTATTAAGATTAGAAGATGCTTTGTTATATTCATTTACTTGCCTTTCCAGCAAGATCTGACTATTGCTATACTCTTTCACCCCAAAGAAGCCTTCCCTCATACCGAACAAAGAACCGATAATAGCACCGATTCCTATTTCAGTCCATCCTTCTTTAGACGTATATTGCTTTTTAAATCCTTCAGAAATAGCATCAAGAACATCAACGGCTCCGTTCATGGCGACATTATCATATCTTGACTTAACATATTCCTCAGCCGTATTCTGGACAGCACCTTGAGATCCTTCTTCCCATAAGCCTTCAGATACCGGTCTTTTCATGATATTGAAAACATTGCCTGCTATCTTCTGTCCTATATTGGGATTGGTTATTTTAATAGCCATCTCTCCCGGCTTCGCAACTTCCGTCCCTAATCCAAATAAATGCTTGTTGAGCTTCTTTTCCAACCCAGGTATAGCCTTGCCTCCTAACCCTATATACTTACCAAAAAGAAGCCAGTTAGATAATCCTACGATACCCATATTGGCGGCAAATATAGCACTACCTACATCAGCATTAGAATTACGAAAAACAGCCATTTCCTCTGCATTGGGATCACGACCATAAATCTTACGATAATAATCCTTGAAATCAGACTCGGATTGCTTCATAAAAGAATTTGCTTCAACCGATGACTCGAATCCGGCACTGGTAGCCAACAACGTCATGGTCTTAGCCGCCTCCCCTACATTTCTTCCGGTAGCAACTCCTTTTCTTACATAGTCGTTAAACACACCTTTAAGGCTTCCTATGCCCCTATTGGCAGCTTGCCTTGCTGCTAACTTAGCTCCGATTCTTCCACCTAATTTAGCACCTATATTGCCCAATGATCCAACTCCAAGTCCTCCGGTCATGTACGCTGATATCATGGCTCCTACGGTAAAAGACATACCATTACCAAGGACATCATTCCATAAGAAATTACCGGTATCCTTAAAAAGCTTCTGACCAAAATTATAATCTTCTACCTCTTTCTTGTAATAATGAGGAAGAAGCATGTCTATTTGCTGGTCAAGATCACCTACAAACTTATCCATGTTAGTGTTTAACGCAGCTTTATAACTTCCCTCAGATGCCATATTGATAAGTTTGTCAGGCAATGACACAACTCCTTGCGCACCGTACAATGCGGACTTTAAAGCGAATTTACCTACACCATTCCAAAACTTACTCCATCCGCTCTGTCTCCTGGCATAATAATCCTCATTATTTATACCCGGAATATAGTTGGGATATTTTGTACGCCATACCCCATCATTACCCATCTGATGACTTTCACGGATACTTACCTTCGGTCCATAAGGATTAAGAGGCGGCGGTGCAGGTGTAGCCCCCCTGTAGCTGTTACGAGCCAGTGCCTCCGAGTAGCTGTTGCTTATCTCCTTGGCTATATACGGCTCTTCGTATTCGGCAGCAGCTATCCTTGATGCGTAATCTGGAAATTTAGGTTGGGCATACACACCTTCACCAGGCATATAATTAGGAACCAGAGGCGTTGTCGTCTCTGGTAGTGTAGCCGGAGTATAATTCTCTTCTTCGGCTAATTTTCTTTGCCTTGCCACATCTTCGTAAGTGGTTTTAGCAGCAGGATTATATCTATCTATATTATTGTCAGCCATAAATTTTCTGCAAAAAATCGTTCAACTTACTAAACTTGTCATTCATGTTGGGCGTGATATTTATTCCTCTCATATACGGATCCCTCATCTGATCAAGACGTTCTTGAACAGCCTCCTTCACGTATTTTACAAAGAAGTACTGAGGACACTTCTGGTGAATGCTATTCCAGTAATCCGCATACTCATCATTACCTGGATCCAAAGGAACAAAATCCGAGAACAACAATGCAGGATTTTTAGAATTTTTAGTCCTTTTGTCATAGAAATTGACCGCTACCTCTCTTGAACCCCTATCGTCCATTCCCTCCAACTGAACTGATATATTATCAGACATGTCAATAAAATTATCAACAAGGGCTTTAACAACATTCATTTCTCCTGGCTTAAGGTAAGAACCATGAACCTTTACTATATCATAAAGATCATTCTTAACATCAGCCTTAGAAGCCAAACGAGGAAGGCCATTACGTATAAGATACTTATCATAAGAATAACCTTCCTTCTTTCCGGTATCTACAAAATCACAGGTTTCAAAACTTGATTTGTAGCCATCTACCGGATAATTGCGCTCCTCGACCGAAGGATCTATACCCGCCTTAAGAAGCTCGTCATTCGTAATCTCAACCCTTTCTGTAACATAAGAATTTTCACCGGAACCTACTTGAGCAGTCAAGAATCTTCTAACGGTGCCATTATCTATCTCGGCATCCATATTAATGGCATTAATAGCAGTAGGATCCAGATTATTTACCTTTCCTGCCATGTAACCAGACAATCTTCTAAACTGAGCCTTCTGCAAAGACTTTTCCGGCGAATCGGCATTCCAATTGTATCTTTTGTAAGAATCAAGGTAATGATACTGAGATAACTTATCAGAAATCTGATCGGGAGATACAGACATTTTTATCTCATCCTGCATCTGACTTGCTATCATATCAGACACCCTACTGTTTTTCTCAGCATATCTTAGCTGGGTAATAGTCAATGGTTCACCTTCCTGATAATCTTTTAAATCTATATCACCATCCTTATCTATGGTCATATAATCAGATATATTAAAATCAGGATCGCCATTGAGTTTCTTCATTCCATTAATAAGAGCCAATGTACCAGTAGAAGAACCATTATTCTCGCTTGTAATAGCATCAGATATGTTTTTCCCCAACTTGCCGGCACTCACCTTAGCTCCTAATGACGGAGATATAGCACTAAGAATATCTATTCCTCTTGAAGGATCCATCATGTATTCTCTGAACCCTACGGCATCAGATACACCAGTTGTTATGGCTGTGGCGAGCAGGAAGGCTCCAGCCTTATCATCTGTATTGGTAAGATTCATAAAAGAATTTCCTTTCATAAACTTAGCATTACGAACTTTCCTGATAATATCCTTATTTTTTTTAGTAACTATATTATCTATTTGATAATCAGTTATGTTATTTATAGCCTTTGCAGCTCCATTTGCCTTAGAATCAGAAAGAAGTAAAGCATCATAAGCTTCAGACAATCTGTTATTTCCTTGTCCGAAATATCCGTTTTTCTGACCTCCATTATTTTTTAAATAAGAATATATCCGTTCTTCAGGAGTCATATTAGCATACAATCCTGGGTCAGTTTTTTCTTCTTCGTATGATGCTGCAACGATATTGCTTCTGTCTGTAGGAGATAATGAATTATATAATTTCAATAAATTTGCTCTACGCTCTGTGGAAGAAGATGTGAGTTGTTCATAAGGGATATTGGCCAAATTAACAGATCCTGTCTTACCTGTTCCAGAGTTAATAGCCGTAGGCCCGTCCATAGGAGCCATAGGCACTCTCATACCGCCTGCACCTGTCGTGCCTGCGGATGAGCTTTCAGTTCCCATCTTGGCACCGTAAGTACGCATGTATTCGGTTTCAATCTTGGCCTGAGCAAGCTGCTCTTTTGCCAACGATATTTCAACCATAGACTTAGCATTATCAGTCAAAAACTTTTGCTGAGCCCTATCCTCTGCCAACCTTGCAAAATAAAGATCATCTTTCTTCCTTTCAAAACTTGTATTGTCGTATCTCCATGCATCAGTCATCTTATCGAAAAGATTATTGGTAACAACAAAATTAGCGGCCGCTACCGGATCTGACGAAGCTATTATCATATCTGTCTCCCTCTTGGCTTCTGCTTTCTGATTTTTAGCTTCCTGTATCTGACTGTCAATACGATCAATAATATCTTTATTATCCCCTACTGATTTCTTTTTCGCTTCCAATGCTCCTATGTGTCTATCGTATCTTTCGACATAAGACCCAATGTATTGACTAACCAAATCCGGATTACTGAACACCGGATTGGTAGCTGCCATATATGATGCCTCTATTCTCATCTGATTCCTCATGTTTTCAGATAAGTTAGCAGACACAAAATTCCTTATCTGGGAATCTGTAAGTTCATCTACGTTAACTTCTATAATCCCACCAGTAGGATTACCTTTAACATCATATTCTGTTGTTTGAATCTTCTTGCCTTCGTTATTTTTCCTAAAGTCACTAACCAGCTTATTTATCTCCTTAGTATAATCGACATAAGGAGAATAATGAAGACCTCCTAACCTTGATCCTGCTTTACCATCTGACCTCCATTTGTAATAAGGATCCAAAGCATGCCATTCATTAATAGGAGAATAAAGTTCAGGATGATTCTGTTTTATAGATTCTATTTCCTTCATAACCCTCTTGCCTTCTTTTGTGCCGGCAATAGCGTTAATGACCGTATCATCCAACACCGAACTTATCTCTCCTTGTATGGCTCTCGTAACACCATCAGAAGAAAGATCCACGCCTTTGAATTTTTGATTGATGTTAGCAATCACACCTGACATCTTATCTTCCATATAAGCGCGGGCTTCAGGCTTATCTATCTCTTGACCCATAAGATAATCTACCTGGGTATAGATCTTTTCACGAGCAGCATCAACCTTCTGCTGTTTGTACATCATGACGTCCTTAACAAGATCTATGTTGTAAGGACTAACATACGGGGCATATTGCCTTAAAATACTATACTGTGAAGCCACTATTTGGTCCTCCTTCTTCTTTTAATTTCATCATCTTCTTCATTTAAACTTCTCAAGTAAGGTGTAGAATAATCACCCATATTCATCACATCCTGATTACCTTGAACGTAAATAATTTGACCACTTGGAAGCATTCTCATATTTGGAGCTATGGAAGCTATGGTATTCAATGATGTACGAACATTGAACTTATTCTGTATCTCACTGTTTATGCTGTCATAATAACGAGCAAGATTTTCATCCCTTATAGCCATAGCCTTCAATAACCCAGATTCATAACGTTGCCTTTCCGCTATGTTCTTATCGTCTGTCTGAACATAAGCCATTTCATTGAATCTATCAGCTTCGTTTATTTGCCTTGCGTTATTGAAATTTACTTCGTTAATGTACTTGGCTATATTGCTTCCAGCTATGGCGTTCATATTAGCCAGAATAGCGGAGCGCTGGGAGTCGGGCACGTCACCTACTGCGTCCAACTGAGCCGATGTCGCGCGGTTGAGCTCGTTGATATACTGATCAGCAGATTGCAGAACAGGATCTATTCTCGGAGCCTGATGCCTTTCCAATCCCTCTATCTCTAATCCAGTATCAAGCATCCTCAACATCTCAGGGAATATAGGGCCTGATAAAGCAGGACTGACACCTTTTCTTCCGTTTGTATCATCTTCTTCCTCGGCTTCCGTTTCTACAGTAGTATTAACAACAGGATTTTCTTTCTTCACTTCTATCCTGCCTGGAGAACCTGGGTTGGGAGATTTAGCGCCGGTTCCTACAGGTTCAGCTTCTATAGGTTTTGATGCCGGATTTACGGCTTCTAAAATAAAGTCTGTTTCTGACATCAAACCGCTATCTTTTAAAGCAGCAAACTTATTATAATCGGCACCCAGAATCTTCTTAGCTGCATCAGATTTATCACCAAATAAGTCAACATAATTCTTTATCCCTTTTTCGTTCAACAATCTCTTTTGTTCAGGAGTAACTACATCCAATCCATAAAATGATCTGGTTGCCGTAGTTTGCCCAAATTTGTCATCTACGGCAAATGAGTTATATGCCGATTTACTTCCTTGGTCGTACTTACCAGCATCTTCTCCCCAAAATCCGTATTCGTCTCTAAATTTCTTGGCTTTTTCGGCATTGGCTATAGCACCTGATTCTGCCAAAGCCCATAGGTTGTTTAGTTGGCTATTGTATCCAGTCTGGAATCCTTCTGTATTAAAATCTCCATCCGTATTGTATTTATTAGCCCAACGGTTAATATCAAGCAAATTAGAAATAGCCTTGTTATTTACCCTACCATAACCGGCGCTACTTCTGTGTTGCAGATTTTGATTAGAATTTACACCAGAATCAGGATTAAGGATCTGTTCTCTGTCCGCAACATCCACTATAGACATATTAAGAGCACGTCCAAACTGCTTCATTAAAAGCTGCTGTACTTTCTTACCCCACTCTATTTGCTCTTTGGTAGGGCCGCCTTCAGCCATTTTCCTAACTCTCTTTACATACTCATCGTATATCCAATTTTTAGCATCAGATTCAGATACGTTAAGAGCCTTAGCCTGCTTTCTTACGGCATTTAAATCAACCTTTCCGCCATCTCTAAAGAAAGCATCTATCTTTTCTTGGCGTTTGGATTCCTCTTGTTTGTTATAGACAATATCAGCAAAAGACCTGAATTGCACCTCAAGTTCGTCTATTTCCTTTTGATTATCATTTACGTACTTGGAAAGAATGGACTTATTCAACTCAGAAGTATTTTTATCCTTAACATCCTTATTCTTTTCCAATCTCTTGAAAACACGTTCCTGATCATCATACTTTTCGGACAATCCTATTTTTTTCTTGTACCTATCAAGAAGCGTAGCATACGTATCTTTTTCCGTAGCTCTAATGCCATAATTTTCCCTTACGTAAGAAGCGAAATCATCATCGATAGTACGGTAATCTGAAATAATATGAGCTTCTGGCAAATCAACGGAAGTGCCGCCGTCTTCATGCCTGTTACCTTTTGCCTCCATAGGACCAACATCATCCGGAGTCAAAACGTATTCTCCTTTTTCTATCTCAACATTAGCATTACCCTCCATAGATTTAGGAAGAGGGTAAATGTATTCTCCTGTCATATCAGACGTATCTATTCTCTGTCCATTTCCAAGGTTAACGCCACCACCTTCACGTTCCCACTTGATGAATTGCTGACGACGCTCCTTGGCAAGTTTTTCCCTCGCTGCCTGCTCGTCTCTGCTGGCTGCATACGCAGCAGATGAAGCTCCCATGATATTACGGGTAAGACCTAATCCTAAACTAACACCAGACAAGGCAGCTTGAGCCACATTAGCACCGACCTTATTACCGGCTCTTATCCGGCCAAGACTTGTACCGAACATTTGAGCTCTGCCGGTTAGATCGGGTGAATAATATGGGGTAGTCATAGGATCAAGAGGATTACCATCTTGGGAACGTTTTTCTTTAGAAGAATCAGCATCAACACCACCTACATTCATTGCATTATCAACGACTGATTTCTCTACGTTTTTAACCATACCCCTATTATCAGCGAGATATCCTGCATATCCTGCATCATGATTTTCAAAAAACGGATCGGATGTAGGCATACTACTAAATGGATTTATCTCCCCCTCCTCTGTTTCTAAAATCACATCAGAAGGCATATATATATTCTGAATATCAGATTCACCCCATTTATTAACAGGCGTTCCATAATCAAGAATAGGCTGAGTAGAGGATACATTAATATCCTGTTTCTTATCCTGAACACTACCGCCAGGAGCGAATATCGGACGATTTTTTATGATTCGTAATTTCATACTATCTTTTTTCACAAAGATAAGAGAAACGAACGAGAAAATCCAACGTTATGGGATACGTTTAAAAATCAATCATGTACGGCAGACAAACCGCCCGAATCAGGATCATACTTAAGACCGCATGCCCGGCGATAGTTCTTAAGCGCTCTCCTATACAAAAACAGCACTGTCTTGGAAACTATTTTCTTCATAGATTTGGTTAAAACCTCTTCTGTTGAAACAGACATCAGACAGCTATTCAAGAACGACCTGACATTGAAGCCAAACAAGATCTTCACCATTTTTCTAAACGTTCTAAAAAGATATGATGCCGAAAGAGCCTTTAATCCATTGCGAGCCAATCTCTTATTTAAATACGAAACAGCCTTGTCGGATAGACATATCCTATTTTTTCCTTGACTGTCCACCTCTGACGAAAACCACGAATATAAAGTGGTAGGATGTTTCTTAAGGTGATTAATGAAAGAAGTCATTATCCCTTCTTTTAAAGCCCTTTTATGGGCTACGCATGCAGCAATCTTCTCTTCTCTTTTCAAAGAGCTGTCAAGGCATCTAAACACCGTCCTATCGTCTCCGATGAAATACTGAGGACGTTCTTCCTTAAACTTAGCCCGATATGCGGCATATCCTTCCTTACGGAGCATATCTATCTGAGACCGGATATAGAACCTTACACACTTTTCTTCAGCTTCTTGCACGCTTTTAAGATAAGGAACTGACTTTCTACCATATCGGAGATAATCATAAACCATAGCCTCAATAAAGTCATTGTACGGAAAGAATCTTCCAAATCCAAAGTTCCAAACTATGAAACATCGCACTCTATCTTTCCAGTAATCAGATATGAGAAAGTTGCTACAATATCTCAACTTCCTGTCTTTCTGATAGAAATGATGAGTATGTTTGTCATAAAATAGATTAAGATATCTCAAATTGCCTAAACACTGACCGGCTGGACGGCGTACTACATTGTACCCTAAGTTGCTGAAGCTATTGTATATAACTTCTATCGGAGAGACCTGCTCTTTCTTAAAGAGCTTGTCGTGTAACTTGTGAGGATCTATTATTTCTTTTAACTTTGTGTCCATATTTATGGTGTTTTAGTGCAAAGATATGATTTTTCATCATACGCTCAAAGAAGAAAATGCACGGCCTTGTATCTGGTTTGAGAGAAATAGGATACAAGGTTTTTTGTTTTATGACGGTTTGGATAAGAGACGGGAAAACGGCTCTGAACGTAACCTCCTGACCTTCAGTGGTGGGACAACAAATCTTGAATTAAAACTACGCCTATGAATAGTCTCCGTTTTCCTTAATATTAAGACCATTTTCAATGATCTTACTCATTATATTATTTATATTATTTTATATACTTTACCATTTATTCATATAATTGTTTACAGTGAATGAACTTAACGACCGAAGGGAGTTAAGTGAGTGAACAGATTGACAAATTACTTTTTCCGTTATTATATTGTTTGCCTAATTGTGTTAAAAGATTGAGTATCGTGACCGAAGGGAACGATGCGAAAGAACTTATAATATTTAAAAACGACTGAACCTATCGACTGAAGGGAGATAGGTGATGGAGTGACGTTAATAGTTATATTAGGTAGCCAGTGGAGAATTAGGCAGGCTGGTAGGCGAGACGGGCTCCCATGCCCGTCAGGACAGTGGAGGTACGTAGGTCTGTTCTGTTAAACCAAGGCGATGATAGTTCCATCCTTCACGAAATCGCACAAAAAAGCCGGATTATCTTGATATCGTTCTTCAACCTTCGGTATCCGCATAACGAGTCTCAAATCCGGCTTCGCTTTATTAATATGAGAAATAAAATAATTGTTCTAATTGTCAGTGACGCCTTTAATGCGAAGTTGTATGTTGGGAAGCACGGCATTAATCAAAGCCATTTTCTTATCCTCTTCGCTTTCTTTTTCATGCTGTTTATACATCATGATGTAATCACTGTCATCACCATCCTTTTTCCCGTCTAACGTCAGTAAATGATTTACGATGTCCTTACCATACGTTTCAGTCCATGTACGGAATCTCTCTTCCTCGGACTGTCTTTCCTGGGACGGGGCTTCCGGGTTAGGGAGGGCGGCTGCCACTTCTACCTCTGGAAGTGTTACCGATGCTGCTATTTCACCATCATCTCCGAATCCCATTTGACCATACGAAGATACGGAATTTTCTTCAATATCCAAACCAAGATTTTTAGCAACTTCCATAGCATAGTTATAACGGTCATCATTTCTTATAACACTCTTATGAGGACGTCCTGCTCCCTGGTTCCAAGCTACTACAGCATCTTTAAGGTTATCGGCGTTCATAAAGTCCTGCCGGCTGTAGTTGTAATACCCTGGTCCTTCTTTTCCTTTTCTTGTGTATAAGAAATTAGAATATCCTGTTTTCCCTTCGTATTCGTCAGCTAAGAACTCAAGTTGGTCTTTGAATGTTGGTGTAGAATGACCTTTCTTTTTAGCGTGCTTGAATAGCTTATCCATGCGCTCATTATGCCATTGCTGTATGCCGTATGATGTTCTGTTGTCTCCGTATATGTCATCTTTAAGACCGGATTCAGCCATGAGATTACCTATGATGGCAAGCGCTTGTATCTTAGACATGCCTCTCTTATTAGTAAAGTATTCATATGCTTCACGTTGTTTATTTACAACACCACCTTCTTCGTATTTCCTTACAAACCTTTTAGGTAAAGCCTTGTCATTATTTCGAAGAATACTACCTTTCTTAGGATCGTATTTGATACGTTCCCTTATTCTAAGAGGGACATCCCTTTCAGGTATGATGTCTTCCGCTATCTTCTTTCGGCTAAAATCATAATCATCCTTCACATCTAACATACCAGCATCCGGATCCCATCTTACACTGAAATTCTTCAACGCACCTAATCCGGAAGCTTCGTTCACTTTTTCAAAATTGTCACCATATACCTCTTCTCTAAATGGACTTACACCTTCATTTACTAAAATCCATTTTCCTGGATTTTCAAATATATTTTTATTTAGTTTATCAAGGACCTTCTTATAATCTCTTATTTTTCGTTTACTTTTTTCATCAGCGTCCTTATATGCCTCATCAAGCATGTTGTTCATATACTCTTTATCTAATAAAGATTGTATCAAAATAGCTTGTTCTTGAGGCAATCCTACATACTGAGCATCATCATCATCGTCATCAAAACGATACTTGCTTGCCGGCAATCTACTTATATCTCCATCCGTGTAAGCTTTCCACATTTTTTCTTCAAAATCCGTGGCTGTATCTTCCCCCGATCGCTCCCTATTAGGATCCAACATTCGTTTCATAGTAGGAATAAAATCGGCTATTAAACTAATAGGGTCAGTATCTAATATTGGATTAACAGATTCATACCACTTATCAGGATCAGCGTTATTGGATATACCAACTGATTTTATATTCGAATCAGATATCCTAACCTTATCTCCGTCATATCCTCTACCTACATAACCTGTATAACCATATTTAGCTTCCACATGGCGAGCGTCTTCATACTTTGAATCATTAGTATCTTTTTCTATAGATTCGTTCTCTACAGGCTTGTCTTCAATCAAGACATAGTTGCTGTCGTCATCCACCGTCCAGGGCTGGTCTATCGGTGTAGAGAACACTCTGCGCTCCAAGGCACGGCGCTTCTTCTGGCCGCCCATACCTTTCTCGTTTTCATTGTGATTTATTTCTTTCACTGCCTTATCATAATCACCTTCTTTAAGGTATTTGAAAAGCATTGGGCTTTTAGAATACTCTGGTCCTCCTGTATTGTAAAACAAACTAAACAAAGCATCTCGCTGATTATTGTTTAGATTCTTGAAATTAGGAGTTCTTCGTATAAATTCCGGAACAAACGTATTAACTACACCTTCAAATTCCTTATCGGCCTCTTCTACTGTTATACCATTCTTGTATTTTTTAAGAAGATGAGGAAGATGAAATCCGTACCCGATTGTTATATTTCCCTTCTTATCGTCATATAATTCAGGCTCAAACTTTTCCCACGATTTCAAATATTTTAGGATATTTTCTGAGGGCTTCCAATCTGATTTATTCTTCTTTGCCATCTTTTTCTTCCTCTAAGAATCCAAACATTTCACCTGCGCAGTTACCAACAAATCCAGCTATGTAAGCTGCGTGTTCATCTTCTCCCACCTTAAAACCAAGAGACATATTACAATGTTGGCATACCGACATAGCTGCATGAAATGATTCATGACATATGTTTTGTATAGTCATATCATTCTCACTTTGAAAATTCCATAATAACTTAAAAGCTCTATCATCTCCCTTATCACGAACAAGATTCATAAAAGAGACTTCTGAATCTAAATCGCCTTCATCTCCCCATTCTCCTTCATGATCCAATTCTGCATTCTCAAAACGATCACACAATGTTTTGTAATCTAACCCTATGGTGATAATCAACTTTAGTGGATATATCACAAAATCAAATTCTTTTTCTTTCATTTTTCTTCCTCCTTCTTAAATTTGTGGTAAGCATCACAAACCTTGTCAACCAACCATCCCATTAGATAGGCAGCGTGCTCATCTTCTCCGGCGTCAAAACTGTAGTTAATATTAAGATACTTACAATAAAGGGAAAGACCGTGCAGACATTCGTGTCCTATGGTTCTAACATCCATATTAGACAGTGAATGAAACAAGAAACATATTTCTTTCCTGTGATTGGTTCGGTTTCCTACGAAAATAGTTCTGCCACCATAATCATCAGTCCACCCCTCCCAGCTCTGATCTTCTACTTCCAGGTTGGCGAACGTCTTAACTATATACTCTTCATCTGCCCCAAGCAATACCCTTACATTATAGGGGTATATGTCATTTTTATATAATACTTGTTTCATAACAAACTGTTTTTCAACAAAGATAAACAAAAAAGCCGAAGATATACTCACGTACTTCTTCGGCTATACCCATTAAAACTTTTTATTATGAAAAGCTACAATTAAAATAGAAATAATAATCAAATTTTTATCTTCTTAATTTTCTCAACCATATTCTTATATCCACAGAACTTGCTGTTAATAACATCGAAGATAGATTCTGACCAGCCAGCTATGTTCAAGATATTAGATCCTCTGTAAAACATCTCACTTCCATATCCTTGAATAGAAATAGAAACGATTTTGCAATTTGGATTCACTTTTTTAAACCCTTTCAAAAGTTCGGCGAATTTACCATATTTATAATTGGAACTTTTCTCCCATACAACAGATTCACCGTCTCCTATCTGCATATCTGAAATAACGTACAAGTTATCTACTTTGATCTTATCTTTAACGCACTTATCCAAGAATGCAAAAAGACCGTTTTCAGTGGCACCACCGCATTCTCCTCCGGCAGTAAAAGATTTTTTGTTATTCCATAAAACACCTTTACTTCTATCATATTCGTAATTGATAAGTTTGTCACCAAACATACCAATAAATACGTCAGGAAGCACAGAAGCAATCATACAACCAAACAAGTTACCAATGACAGCCGTACTTGTTTTGCTAAAGGCAGACACCTCAGAAGCTCCACCGCCACCACTGTTTGTGCCACCTCCGCCGCCACCTCCAACTACAAGTAAATCAAAATAACGATATCCTTTTTCTATCGTATAATTCTGATCTACCCCTAGATTACCCATTAATTTCACCAATTTTGGTTGTTGTTTATATGCCTCAAACCTTCTTCTCATGTCATCTATTTTTAATCTTATCTTCAGAAATCAACCACTGGAATATGATTTTCCGGTTGCTAATTACTTTCTTTATCCTCATCAGCATCCAACTTCCTCTTAATCTATCCAGCCATGATCGTCTGAAATTAAGAGCATCAGGATTAACTGACTTATTTATATCGTTATCGTCCTTGATCCAAATAGGGGTCTCTGACCGGTCATCGTCAACCCTGTTGAAGAAGTCATTTAACTTATGTCTTCTATATACCTCAGTATCCAGGACCTCGGTATGGTCGCCTACGATCTTCGGATACGATATACGTTGCGCTAAATTATTCTTTTCTTCTGGAACAAGACGAATTTCACCTGAGTTGTTTGTGTCGTTGTAGATAGTTATCGTATCCAAACCCACTTTCCTGTCAAGTGTGTAATTCACATCATCGACGTATTTCCTTGCGTCAAGCTCATACTCAACAGAAGCCAGCGTAGAACCGTTATATTTCTCTTTTATCGGCACTTCTAATATAAATGGATATGTTGTGCCGTAGAATGTTTGGAAGCTCTTATTCGTCAGCAAATGACTCCATAAACCACCTTCTTCATCTGATGCCGGGAAGTTTATTCCTGTCTGGAAATATTGTTGCTGTTCTATATAATAGTCAGGGCAGAACGAATAATAAGAAATCCATTCTTGCTTCAGACACGAATATCCGATAGTGAACGACACATCCTTGAAATACTGTTCGTCTTTTAAGGATATTTCTTTATCGTTTGACAACACCTCTGTTTCATTGTACAAGAACCTTCCACCATCATATTTGTAATATGCCGGGTTCTTAACAGGTATATAATCTTTTTTCGTGATAAGTACCCTCTTATACCTATTATCCCATCCAAGAGACAGACCAAGACCGATAAATTTATTATCCGTATCTTCTTCTGTCATTTCTGTACCGGTTAAGATATTAGTTATTCCGTATCTAAGGATCTTAAACGGAAGATGACGCTTAAGCCAATGTCTGACACCTACACTAAGTTCCTTAAGATTACGTCCGTTCGGGTCGGTCATAAACACCTGTGCTCTTTTAGTATCTACCCAGAAATGACCAAACTCTGAACTAATTATTTCAGTGCTCTGGGTTCCAGAATAACCAAGGTCGGTCGTGTTGTACTCCAGAGGCCGGGACGCAAACAGACCGCCGGTGCCCATCTCAGCCTGCCCTGGGGAGGTGCGCTCCTTGATTACGTCTATGGCGTTATGGAGTGAAACCTGATCCTCGAACCTGACAAGAATCTGATCGGATTCAATACGCTTCATGTGAATAAGCTTCCCGTTGCTGGTTGGAAACTCATGATAGTCCATAGGCTTATACGTTAGCCACGGATCTGTTTGACTGTTTTCAGATACGTCAGCCCTACTCCATATAACACCATTAGGGCGCTGGTAAGCACAGTCATAAAAACGACGTTCGTATGTTGCCGGCAATACATTAGGTGTCAATGTCATTCTTGATGAATATATAGGACTTATCTTATAATCATTGTCCCTATGAATAGATACGTTCTTTTCTTGTGTCCACCAAACAAAATCTCCTACTTTTGGATAGAATAATTCATGAGGCTGAGAACCCTCTAATCTGAAATTACAATTTATTTCAGACTCTACAAGGAACTGAGGAATACCATAGAACCATGTATAAAATCTGCCATCTACATACTTACCGGAGGTATCACCATTCAATTCATACAAGCTCTTCCTATTTGGGTAAAAAGCATATTTTCCTTTATTAGATGATGTCCAACTATTGAAACGTTCGTTATCTATCGTCTCAAGAGCGTCTTCTCCGGTATCATAATTAACAAAATATCTTGGATACCCTACATTTCTATAATCCATGTAAGGGAAAGGTATCATATCTCCAATACCAAAAGCACTATTATAAAAAACAGGAAATTTTCTCTTTAATGAAAATCTGGTTATCACCGTATCACCACCGAACATCAGTTTCTTTTCATTAGTGAAAAATCCACATCCACCTATGGAAATCCATTTTATATCTTCTATTTGACCATATTGATCCGGCCTATATCGCATAAGCCTCATATACGGAGAGCAAATGTATGAAACTGATTTGGATTGCTCGAATGTTCTTCCTGCTACAACATCGCTTCCAGCAATAACCGAATCATCTATACGGCTACTGTCGTAGTTGTAGACATAGTTCGGATATTCCAATAAATATTTCGATTTACCATCTCCTTTTTCACCTGGATCACCAAATGATAAAAATAACGAAGATTCACGATCTATATTATTAACAAATAAGAATCGTCCCTCATTATCGTTTTTACCGGTTCCCCATTTAGATGACATACTGGCATCCATCATAGGATACACACCGGACTTCATGTACTTAACAGAAGATAAACCACGAGCAAAATTTCGTTCATACTTATCCTGGTCTGTTATACCTATCATTGAATTATATAATCCTACAGAAGTATAATACCATGCATGATTACGTCTCGGTCCATTGTTTATAAACGTATTAAGCCAATCATAACGGTACTTACCGTACAATATCGGGCCCTTAGCAAGAGTTTGACTGATGGTTGACACCATTGAAGAAAACAGCATGGCCACACTTAGATTCGTTAGGAATCCTCCTCCGGTAAGACCGGCCGACCCTCCTATGTATCCAGACTGCGCCCTTATCTGAAGCTCTTCTGCTATCATAGCGGCTATTGTGGCACTTGATTCAACTGCGGCAAGTGACGCAGCCATCGTATAAGCGGCAGGACCTAAGATAGTCCATTTTGGATGATCTTCGACAGGTATAAAACTGCCTACAGACATTCCTCTTTGAAACCCGTCTATACATACTTCATTTGGAAGTTCGGGCTTATTGAAATAAATATCAGGCGAACAGAATGAATACCACACGTTTCCTCCTTTGTCGAAAGGATGGGATATAAACTCGTCTCTTTTTCCAGACGTATAATTATATTGATCCTGTGATAGGTCATTATATGGGTAATTAGGATAGATATTTACATTACCATCGTCTCCTATGTATCTAAGCATATCATAAGCTAATCCTGAAGCCACAACCGACCTATTTAGCCTCCTATCTCCACGATACAGTTCATATCCTACGATCGTATCTCTTTGTTGTTGCGTAATCAAACCAGAATCTACCGCAAAATCCAAAAACACTTGTATGGTGTTCTCATCCACCATAATACCTACCGGATATATTTCAGAAGCTATGTCATATCCACGTTCATCACTGTTCATAAAAGGTATATGCTTGTTATCTGGGAACCGGTAATGACGTATAGGTTGTTGGCAAAATACGGTAGAAGTATCTACTCCTCCATAAGAATGACCCTTGAAATAAGATAATCCATTTTTGTCTGACAAAGGAGCACCATAATATTCTGTTAACTTATTCATAATATTAGAATAAGCTTCTGTTTTTTTTGGATCATCATAAGATCTGCCTGTGTCTATTTTCATCCTACTACTATCATAAAGTTCAAAATTAGCAGGATATTTCTCAGATGATTCCCAATATGCAAAATCACCGTATTTATAAGGACGAGGCTTGCAATTGATGGGCCTATCTCCACATGTCTGACATTTTGATGCAAATAAGACAGTTGATCTAAGTGTTATAGAATCCACAGACAAATCAATCTTATTTACCTCCTTTTCTCTTATACCAAAAATATACGGATATATAGTTTTACCTGTAGCAAAAGAAACACCTAAGATAGCACGAGACGGCTTCTTTCCTGGTTCTTCCTCTTCATCTGGAGTATCCTCATTCTTATATTTACAGAATTGTATTTGCCTGAATGTCATTATCCAAGGAACAGCTACAACCGGCGATTCTATTGTTACATAAAAATAATCTTGTTTTATCGTTTCTTTAAAGAATTTATCATCTATAGTTCCCCATGCGGGTCTTGCTATATTGATAATAACCGAATGTCCTGAAGCATGTTCCGGCCTATCAAAATCTACTGGTATTATGCCAAGTGGATTCCATGTCTCTATATCCTTCCAAAAAGAAACACGAACGTAATTGGTAGACACAGCATCCATTATACCATCTATCTTCCCAAGGGCTTCAAGATAAAGGACCTTATTTTCTTCCTTATATCCTTCTATATCCCATTCCTCCGGCCTATTGATTCTAATAAACCTGGCATTGGTCATTACATTCCTCACGAACTTGCGTACTACAAATTCAGAAGCAAATCCTATATTAAGTTTATCTCCAGTAGGATTTTCAAATGTTGCATTATTTACATACCCCTCAAATTCCCAGTCCGTTTCAGGTATGCCGGTGTCCGCATTTTTGTATATCATATCCTGGAGCTTCTTGGAAGCATCAGGCCAGAACTGTTCAATGCAATATTTCGGTCCGTTCTTTGATCGGTATTGATCATTTATTACCGTACTCGTTGACCTACCAGCCCTCCAATTGCCTTTTCCATTTATCTTTTCACTCCACCCATCTATATGTAAAATATATCCTCCAAGGATGTAATTATTGTTTTGAAAGTTATTATAATCAGACCTTGAAACAGTAGGATCCGAACAATAATTTTCAATATAACAACCACATGTACAAGGCATAGTGTCAAGAACGTATATAGCATCAGATACGGTCTTTAATATACTTCCTGGCTGTAAATACGGATAAAATTCGGAACAAAGGTGCTGTCTTCCATCACCGGATTTATCACCTGCGTTGTCACCAAAAAATGCTTCATCCATCCATTCAGACAAAGAATCCATTGTATCGTAATTGAATAGAACAGAATACTTATTCTGGTTCTCACCTCCGGTTGTATATAAATAGTCGGTAGACACGTGCTCCATGTCTTCTAATTCTTTATATATATAATCCTCTACAATACCAGTTATTAAAGGAACTGGAGCTGACAATATAGATTCTTGACGATGAGGGACTTCGCAGTCTCCTTCCATTTCTGGTAACCTAATATGATCAATTGGCTCCATATAATCCTGTGTTCCGTCTTCTCTGTATTTGGTAGCTATATCACATATCTGTCTTTCATTGTTTCCATTCTCCTTATTATTACAAGCTACAAGACCTATATTTTCAGACAAATAATTTATAGGGGTTCCTACAATATCATCATAATCTATAATAAATCTTGATTTACCTTTAAAAGTGGCAAAATTGCTTTCCACTATAACAGTT
>ULNE01027080.1_pt1 | contig 26317 bp, 24 predicted proteins | sample 1951831 | NCBI WGS metagenome assembly ULNE01 (sample SAMEA4835568, study PRJEB28245) | human gut metagenome | biome: gut microbiome; material: fecal sample | place: Denmark | collected 2008 | reverse complement strand
TACGGTATTTCCGTCCGAAACTATTATAAATATCAAACCATTAATACAAGTAACACCATTAATCAGATTAATAACTCTTTTTTCTTTATTGATATTTAAAGAAATTTTTATGATTTAAAAAAATATTATGTACTTTTAGAAATATTCAGATAGAATGGCATACATATCAATTTTCTGTTTGTTGTTGACAGAACGTTTAGCTGACGTCATAAGCATTTTTCTGTAGAGTCCTACAGATTTATTTTGGAAAGAGAACTTCAGGTCCAACAGTGCTACGTTGGGGAAATGTAGCATACACAGATGTAGGAATGTATCTTTGATTATCCTTATTTGTGTTATGGTTGAAGTGCCCCGTATAAACAAGAGGTATGACATGTAGAATAACATGCCGTGAACAACCAACATTGGCTGAATTGGTGTTATTGTTACTCTTAAAGGTAATACGTTCCGCCCTTGGTGCCAGCCAGATGGTAAGTAAATAAAGAAAGCCTGCAACTGTCAACGGATCACATGACACTTCAATCATTTAAAAAAATTATAAAATCAAATTTTCACCTCTATAATCCATAAAATTCACAGACTCCTAAAGTTACTATTCTCAAATTATCAATTTCTAATCCGTCATATAACCCCTTAATCTGTAAAATAAGCTATAAGTAACAGGTCATAATCTCCTATACCATAAATCACAATACAGGAGTAAAAAATATGACTGATACAGTCAAGAATGAAGATGTTCTATTATCAGAGCGTCAGAAAGTACAACAGCAAATTGCAAAAGATCGCCAGCACGCTGAGCAGAGAAGAGAAGCAGCATTAAGACGTGAAGAGAGAATTGCAAAAGACAAGCAAAAAATCCCAACAGAGTTTAACGCTCGCAATACTACTTTAATTCCTCAGTATATTCGCTATCTGGTTCAGGATATGATCATCAAGTTACCACTTGATACACCTAAGATTAAGACTGTAGCTTTTGACAACTATGAACACGTAGGTAATGCAACTTATGCAATTACTGCAATCTTACCAGTAACACAGTCACGTGCTAAGGTAGAGGAATTACGCAGAGCAATTGAAGAAAACTTAAGACTTAATGTAAAAGAGGTTGTTGTTAAGCAGGTACAGTATGCTCAGAAGATGTTAAAGCAGATGCCTACTACCAACATCGACGACATCATTACACGTTCAGAGCCAACTATTCAGTTTAAGTTCCGTTCACGTACACCTGATTCATCACAGTTCTTAAACTGGTGTTATCAGGCTGATATGGCTGCTTTAACCTTATTAAAACTAACTCATTTAGGTTTAATTTCAGAAACAGAATATCTTGAAAGAGTAGATACAATGGCAAGAGGTTTACGTAAGTATGCTGCCTTTGTCTATGAGTCAAGAAGAACTGCCTTTGAACATCTAAAGGAATTAACCAAGACCGATGAGCAGACTCAGAAAGAGTTTAATCAAGTTCAGTCAGACGTTAAAGAAAAGGCCAACATTGAACTTAACGATGAAGGTGAGCTAAAAGAGATGGCAAATCTTGACAAAGAAGATCAAGAAGGCGAACAAAATGAAGACACTGCAACTGAGCAGACTTCATCTGAAGAATAAATAGATTTAATAATCTCCTATGTAAGGTAAAATTCTCTACTAGCAATAGTAGGGAATTTTTTTATCAAAACAAATCTAAAAAAACAAGTTTCCACGACGTGGAAAAAAGAGCCTATTTTACGAAAAAACAATAAGTTAAGTTCCAAAGTCGGTCAAAATCACATGAATTTTAGGCATTATTCCACACTTAAATGATCTTAGATGGTCTTAAAAAATCTTACTTACAAGTAATCTTTACCCCAAAACACACTTTATCAGGTAGTAATTTTCAATAAAATAATCTCATATCCTTACAGTGATTGACTGTACGTTTTACTAATTTCGTTATAATTAGATTTTTGTTACTCCACTGGATATAATCCAGTGGAAGTCCTCACTCGAAAGAGCACGAAGGATGGAGAGGAAATCGAAACCTCGATAAAAAAATATATTTTTCTTTTGACAGAGAAAAATGGTTCAGTGCTTAAATGCACGGTGAACTGCTAAATTGTCTTTAGACCTATTCTTGGTAGGATAAAAAAGTAAAGACATGATGCAGTTCCCTTCATAAGTATGCCAATACGGATGAAGTATGTAAAAACTGAACAAGAATGGCTATGGTAGAAAAGGTGAGTTTTTGCAGGTTGAAGTGCACTCACTACCGAAAATCACCTTCAACAAAGCACACAGCACTGTCAGTAATGATTTTGGGAACTGTGTGGTATTCAAGGATGAACTCTTGAATAAAATTCCCTAGCAGATTGGTCGTCTGTGCATGGTTATCCATGGAGAGTTTTATGTTCGCTCTCATTTTTATCAGAAGAGTTGGTAGGCCACCAACCACCCGTGTGTCTCGTTTAAGGAGTCTTCTTCAGTACATAATTTTATGTATATAGCTTTATGTATTGGAGATTGTTGGCAACTACCAAGAGGGTAGTAAAGTGTTGCTAGATTACCAGTAAGAACATTTTGTTCTTACTGCGTTCTCTAAACTCAAATCTTCTTAATCACCCCATATTCAAGCCTTTCATATACTCTTTCTTAATACAATAAGTTCATTCTTTCATTTTATTGTTTAAAGGAAATCAAAATGGAAAACGAACTCTTTAATAATTTGTCCTATATTGAAATTCTTTTCATTATTGTGTCATTAGGTTGCTGCCTCTTTGGCTGGAAAATCATGTTCTACCAAAAAAAGGCAAATTTAGCTATAGCTCTTCTATTCCATAAAGAAGCTATTTCTGAAGATATTAAAGCTGAAATTCAAAAGATCTTAATAGGTAAAGATAAATAATCAAAGAAGAGGTAACGAACATGAATTGCACTTTAGATCTTATTTCAATCGTAATGTTATTTCTGCAATTATTTGCAATTTTTATCGTCTTAAATGGTCTTAAGAATACAGAAAGAATGGAATGTGCTTTACTGAAATACGTAATAGACGGCAGATTAACAGAGAAACAATTTATTAAATACAGAGAGCTTATTTCAGCTCATTCATACAAAGAATTAAAAGATCTTTACAAAAAAGAATGTAAATCAAAATAATCCCTAAACATGTGTCAATGGTAATTTGACTTTATCTCCTGCCTAAACAACAGGAGATTTTTTTATTCTTTAAAGCAAACTTAATGTTTACACCTTATCAGCAAAGAACTAATCAAAAACAATCTTAAACTAAAATCATCATTCAGCTTCCGCTGACGTTTCCAGATAACGTTATATCTAATAACTCAGCAACAGCATCGTACCTTTGAAATTGCAGTTGCTTATTTCCCTAAAGGGATGACTTCCCTTTAAGGGAATGTTGTCTTCTTAGGTTTTAAGTCCAAGGAGGACATTATGATTATTGAAAATTCATTTGATCTTACAGGTCATTCAGACTGTTTTTATGAATATAATGATGAATATGGGCTTCTTAAGGTTCATGTTCAATCTGTAACACAAGACTAGATCCTGAAGATAGAGATAATTGGGTAGAGACTATCTACACAAAGACTTTATCGTCTAATCTTCAATACACCCAAAAAGAATTAGATGACATCACAATTGGAGTCTTAAAGAAACATTGGGTAAAGATAGATTGGATATAGCTTAATCAATCTTCATAAGCTCGTTTAACTGTTTTATTCAGTTAAGCGGGCTTTTATTATTACTTATCAAACTACCTTTCAACCCCCATATAGCAATTAACTTTTACTTTACCCCATACCTATACAAAAAAAAATTATAGCAATTCTAAAATAAGATCATCTTTCAGGCTTGCCTGACGTATAAGATGACGTTACATCTATATTCTTTCTGTATATAACGTTATATACAGTCTTTTCCCGAACAGGGGACATCAATCCCTTGTACAGGGAAATTGTATGTCTTCTAAGTAGGATTTTTAGCCTTGGAGGGCATTCTAAATGAACAATTCTTTAGTTTTAACATTAAAAAATTCAAAAAAAGTTACTCTTATAGGATATATAAGAGGTTATGAGGACGAACAGACAATTTATGATTGGGACGAGCATTATGTTAAGATGTACGTTCCAGAATATCACCTTCTAATGAGTTACCACTCAGATTGCGGACGAGTTCGTGATGCTGAAACAGAACATATTTATGACATCGAGTATATACTCGAAAGGCAATATTATGTTCCTAAAAAAGGGGACTCAGAAAAAGGAATCATAAATCGTGAGTACTTCGACGACATGGGTTGCCATGTTCCAAAGGGTACTCCCGACGTCTATCCAGAAGTTACGGTCCAGATGTCTCCTAAGGATATCGAAAGATGTCTGAAGGACTTCTTGGATTATATTGAAGTCTCTTCTCTTGAAGAGCTCCTTCAAGAAAGTGACGAAGAGGGAGAAGAGGAGGCCCCTGAATACATTCAGGCAGAATAGCCTCACAGAGTCTTGGCCAGTTAACTACTGGTCAGGGCTTTCATATTTAATTCAACACAAATCTCGCCTATAGTTACAAACTCTTACATAACCCCATTTCCATACAAAAAAAATTATAGCCACTTTAAACTAGAACTATCATTTCAGCCTTTGCTGACGTTACAGTTGATACGTTAATTCAACATCTAATCGTTACACAAATTTGTATAACGTCTCTCTTCTCCTCAGGAGACACAAGCTCTCCTAATGGAGATGTCTTTGCTGTCTTCTGAGGATTTAATAGCCACAGGAGGCTAAAAAAAATGTTCTGCTTAAATCATAAAGTAATTATTAATGGAGAGTTAGCCGGTGAGGTTAACTTAATATTTAAAGATTTGCATTCTGCTCAGAGCAGAATGCATAAAATTTTAACAATTCTACAGGAGGAGCTTTGGGCTTCTCCTGTAGAGGAGAAATTATCAGCCTGGATTCAGGCTGATAACGATTTCAACCAATCAGAATGTCACGAGTTTATGATTACAAAAATGTAATCTAACTCGTGACATAAAGTCCGTACCTACTGAGTTATTCAGCAAGGGCGGACTTTTTTTATTTCTATTTATCTTTTGTTTATTCTTATCTTCATATTTACTACCTGATGTTAATTTTATTATTCACAAGGATTATCAATGAATAAAACATCAGATTCTGAATTTTTAAAATCTATCAAAAGGGTAAAACGTTCACCTAAATTAGGTCTTATATATGAAATCTACAGGAAGGAGCAGGAACTAACGCTTTGTACCAATACGTTAAACAGACAGAATAAAGTCTGGATTAAGCATCTAGCTCCAATACAAGAAATGAGAATAGACAGAATGGAACCACTGTATATACAGCAAAGAATTTTAAAGCCAATCTTTATAGAAAAGAAATATTCAACCTGCATTTACGTTGCAAGACTGCTTACCGTATTATTAGACTTTTCTGTAGCCTGTAACATCATCTCTATCAATCCAGTAAAAGAAATCTTTACCTTACCTCTGTTAAAACGTGCAGCACAACAGCAGAGTAAAATGAAAGAGCATCGTGCGACTCTTCCTTATGACAGATTAAGAACCGAACTAATGCAGGTAATTAAGTGTTTTCATAATAATACCGGTACAAGACGACAGTTACTTTTAGAAATATCACTGAGAACAATATTAAGACCAAGAGAGGTTACATCGCTTAAAATCAGTGATCTTGATACTGAAAAGCACACACTTACTGTATATAACACTAAGACCTTAGCAAAGTTTGTAATACCTACATCAAAAAGACTTGAAAAGGCTCTAATACAGGCTCATTCAAACTATGGCAGCACAACTCATAACTGGGTATTTTCAGGTATTAAAAAGAAAGACCAACCGTTGTCATCTCAATCACTGAATAGAGCTTTAAAAGACTTAGGATACAAAGATAAGTTATGTGCTCATGGAATACGTTCTATTGCGAGTAACTTCTTTGCAGCTCATTCAGATAAAATTCACCCGTGGACTGCTGAAGCTATGTTGCAACATTCTGTAGGAACTGCTGTAGCAAGAGCTTACAGGCGTGACTCTTATTTTGCTGAAAGAGTAAAAGCAGGGCAAATTTGGAATGAATGGCTCGATGGTATTTACAGACAGTTAAAAATTGATATAGACTAATTTCATAAGAAGAGTTTTGTAATAAAACTCTTCTTATTTGATTTACATATTGTAAAACTAAAATTTAGAGAAAACCTTTATGTACGAGATATTTGGGATCATAACATTATTTATTTTTATGATAGGATTTCCTGCAACTATGGCCTTTCTTACATGGCTTACACAAAAGAATAAAAAACAAAGCAAACATATAATGTACTTGAGATGAGAATAACAAAATCACAACGTACTAAAACTAAGGTTTGCTGGAGAGCACTATGGTAATTGACTATATCTTTGCTGTAATCATTGTTATTGGTCTATTTGCAACTATGGCATGGATTGTCTTTTCTAAATAATCACACTTTACCCCACAAAACACTATTCATTTTTCCAAAGATTATTTAATATAAAACCATGTATTGAGGTCTTCCTCGCATACGCACTGGCACCGTTACCTTCCGTAATCCAGCAAGACTTTGGAGCATTCCCTCCAAAAATTAAAGAGGTACGCCTCGGCGACGCAGTGTTGTGTCTGCTCCCTGCACCTTAGTGTGTTACGACCATTTGGTCACGAGAAATTCGTGCAAGCGGTTATTCCCAAATTATCAAAACCTTGAGCTGTTGTTATTTACGAGTAACAAGATCTCAATATTTTTCTTTCAGCTTATGCTGACGTTTAACTCACGTTAGAGTATCTATAAAAGGTTGATGTTACTGTAGCTATAAGCATCAACTCATTTCAATTTACCCATCAAGGGAGAACAAAACTCCCTTACAGGGCATCTGTTTGTTCTCCCTTTATTTTTTACATTTTTCATTTACTAAAGGAGAACAAAATGAAAAGTAATTTCTATCACAAAAGAGTTATTGTTACAAACTCAGCTAGAGATTGCATCATGCTATGCATGTCTGTAGCTTTAATTCTTAATAGTTTAGACATACCTTTTGTGTCAAAACCACTGTTTTTCTTTTTTACTTTTATGGCATTGCATATTGCATTTGTGCAAATAAGACACAAACTCCATAAAAACAAAAGAGTAAAAATGAAGAACACTATTCAAGCGTAAGCACGCTTAAGCAGGGTGATACAAAGCCCTGCTTCATATCACATCACTTCAAGATCACAGAGATTGGTGCATATCTTCATGTACATCAAACTCTGACATTTTTACAAGTGTCATAAACATTCCTTATTCTTTCTTTAAGGAAGTGTACCGGCACATTCCGGATATTCACGCATGGTGCGTGTCTTTTCTTTTTTTATCCCAGCAAGGGAGACTTTTGACTCCCTACTGGAAGCCATTTTGTCTTTACTCTGCTGTGGTTTATGGAGTTAAAAATGGCTATTAAAGAAGAAGCTATTAAGCAGGTTTTGTCATTAGTTAAGTCTTGGGTATCAGGTCCTGAAAGACCTGATACCTCGAAAATTACTAAGGTCAGTCCTGTTTTAGGTTGGAAAGTTACTAAAGGACAAGGACAAGAAGTTATTGGATTAAAGGCATATTTGCCTTTCCAAACTATTTTGTTCCTTTATGGTCTGCCTGCAAGTTTGGTTTATTCCATGCCTAATAAAATGGCATGGTTAAACCTAGCCTTTGCGGGCGAGGATGGAGTATGGCTTAAAAACCATGTTCCTTTCTTAGATACAGCTTTTCAACCTGAATTCTCCCATGTAAATCTACTTTTAGATTTACTGGGAGAGGACAACACTGCTAGCTATGGTCGAGGCTATTACGGCTTCGGTGAGGCTGGTGTCGGTAAGACATCAACCGCAGCATGGTTGGCAGCTGTATTAAATCAGCCTGTAATCCAGATGAATTGCAAACCTAATATGGAGGTTGAAGAGATGTTTATCTCTCACACCTGCCATAACGGAGTATGGGATCAATCAGAAGGTCCAATATTGCAAGCAATTCATCACAACATTCCATTAGTTATTGATGAGTTGGACTTAGCTCCTCAGGAGTTCGTTCCAGCTCTCAATAACCTGATTGAGGGCAGAAAGTTTTCTGTTCCTTTCTTAGAGGAAAGTGTTGTACAGGCAGGTTCCTGCTTCAAGATCATCGGTTTCGGTAATACCGGAGCTTATGGTTCTGAAGTAGGTAGTTACAACGGCCGTAGCAGTCTTGATGCATCAACATTAGATCGCATGTACAAGGACTACTACCAGCCATTAACCGTCGAGAAGTTCGAGAGTGTAATTCGCAAGAATTTTACAGTCGAGCAAATCGACGAAAGTCTGAAGACAAAGTTGGCAAACTTTGCAGTACAGATGAATAAGAACGCACGTGACGGAGCGTTCCCTGAGCTGATTTCACCTCGTGGTTTAATCAGTCTGTGCCGACAGGCTGTACAGAATACTTGTGTTGTTAAACAACCGATTTTGTACGCTATCGGAACCGTCTATGGTTCAGTTTTGGAATCCTCTGACTACTTAGAGAAGATGTTATCTGTTTATTCTGGTTTCTTATCAGAGTCTTCAGCATCAACAAATGCTCTACAGAAGTTATGGGACGACAGGGCTTTACCATGTAGCCGTGTAACAAGTATTCTTGCTGATAAAGACAGCAAGAATAAAGCAGCTTAGGAGGTGTAATTATGTGTAGAAATGCTGATTATATCTCTGTACTTGAGTCAATTAGCTTAGATATTGCTAAAGGCAGAGTAGGCTTATGTGGCGCCATGACAATCTGTATTGATCTTAAAGGATCAGAGCATGATTTCAGGCGTTGCATAAACAAGTTGCAACGAGCTTTTGAAGCTGGTAAGGAAAAGTTTAAGCTTTCCACCTTAGCTTCAGGCTCACAGTTACAGGCGCTGTTTACTTCACCAAGATTTAATATCGAGGTAAGAAACAGTTAAAAACTCCAGATAGTAGTTTTACTGCTGTCTGTTTATTTACCACCCTAACGGGTCACCAAACCCGTTAGGGGAGTAGTGGCTCGTTTTTTTTATTCCATTTTGGAGAAAAATAAATGAATACTACTACTTCTAACGCAACTGTAGTTGCAAACAACGGTTCATCATTAACAGCTAATGCATCAAAGGTTAAAGCAGCCTACGATGCACTTAAGAAAATGATAGGTAACCAGGAAATTGTCCTGGCAACCTTCCCAGTAATGGGAAGCTACGGTCTGATCCCTAAAGAGGCGATTCAGGCTTATCTGTCACAGAACTCAACTGAGGAGGAGGCTAACACTGTGTTAGCTAAATTCTCTGGTGAGATTTTTAGCACAGAAAAGCTTAAGGCTTTAGAGGATGTTCGTAAGTCAGTTACTGACTTTATGACAACCGTTGGCGTGTTAATGGGGCGTTCAGGCGTTTACGCCGTACCGGCTAAGATGCACACTCGTATCACACAGTTTTTGTGTGAGAGAGCTGCAACTTATGAGGGTATGGTTGCTGATATGCTGAGAAATTACGACAGCATAGTATCTCAACACAAAGCCAAACTGGACGCAGCTGTTAAGAACGACGCAGCTAGGTTGGCTCTAGAGGCAAAAATCCCATCTAGGGATAAAATCCAAAAGATGCATGAATGTTCATATCAGTTCTTCCAGGGCTTTGTTCCTGAAGAAGATGATATGCTCACTTGCTCTGAGGAAATCCTTAGAGCCTACGAGCAGGAGGTTAGCAAGAACGCTGACTTTGTGCAGAAGGTAGCTGATGAGTTTACCAAATTTTTAGACATTGATACCAATGCTAAGGATTTGGGAAAGAAGTATGCATCTTTCAATGGTGCTATTGAAAAGGCTCTGTCATACGAAACTTCTACCAAGATGATCTTGGCTGGGAGCCAGTATGAAGCACAGTGTAACGCTCAGTTTGAGTTATTACATCAGGCCAAGGCAAGACTAGGCAACATCAATAAACGACTAAGAGAGGCTAATGTAAAGCTTCTTTTAGAGAAGTTTAAACAGGTTGCCTACGTTCTGTCATCAGAGCGTGAACTGGAGGCTTACTCTAAAGGTCAGATTTCGGTATTTCCTGCCGATTTCTCTCTTTACAAGAGAAAGCCAACCTCTGTTGCAGCAACTATTGTTGCAACACCAACCTCAGCTACATTAAGTTGTTTTGAAGATCAATCTTCAAGCAATGACGATGCAGATGATGTTGTTGAGGTAAATCCTGCTCCAGTAGCACCAGCACCTGCTCCAGTAACTTCTGTAGCTTCAGCTGCACCTGTTGCTCCAGTAGTACCTGCACCAGCACCAGTAGCTGTACCAGAAGCAGTTGAAGCTGTATCAGTAGAACAGGCAGACACTCTAGAGACTTTATCTTTAGATGAGTTTGAACCTGCTCCACAGGAAACAGCTCCAGTAGTTGAAAATACTTCAGCATCTGCACCTGAAAAGGTAACAGTTGAACCTCAGTTATCTGAGGAACAGCTAAAAGAGCAGAGAATGAAGAACATTGATGAGGTAATTGCCGAGTTAATGAAGATTTCACCTGCTGAAGAAGAGAAGACAACAGTAGCACCAACTACATCTGAGCCAAATCAGATTAAGTTAGGTGATACCAAGTTCATCTTCTAACTGCATAAAAACAGGGATAAGGCATTATACCTTATTTCTGTTTTTTAATTTTAAGCGTCTAACCATAGTTAACTGTTCTAATCCCAACAGAAAACACTTCACCGTTAATTATGGTTAGGCTCTTGCCTACCGATTCTCATTCTTTCTTTGAGAACTGTTAGCTGACAGATTTCAGCAGTATGTACCATGAGTACATAAAAATTTTTAATCCTTTGAAGGATAAAACATTGTCCTTCAGGGGCGTGTTTTATCTTCAAAGTATTTCATTATTTTGGAGAGAAAAAATGGAAAATTTAACAACCTCAACAGTAACAAATTCTAATCTTTCTTTAGCTTCCTCAAAGGAGGTTTTAGAAAGAATACATGGGTTGCAGTGTCTTACCAGTGCCGCCAGCTCTACTGGAGCCTTTATAAACAACAGTTATGCAAACCAAGCACTTTACAAACCTGCAATCAAACTTGGTAAAGGAGCTTGCACCGACGGCTCAAGAATCGTTATTCCTAAATCATTACTGATGGAGAAAGAGTATGACCGTGCGTCTACTATAGCTCTGTTGGTGCATGAGATGGGACATGCATCCTTCACTTATGGGGTAAGTATTCACTGGCGAGATCGTGACCCTGTAGATGCAGCCAGAAAAATTCTTCTGAGGAACACCGACATATCAAATAAAACTCTATTTAACATTCTCAATGTTTATGAGGATTTGCGTGTGGACGATTTAGTTAGCTTTATTGTTCCAAACGCTAAGATGTTTGGTGAGTACTTTCTGATGAATGAATGTAAAAAGTTCACTGAAGATAGAATTCAAGGTCTCTTAAAAATGAAATCTGAAGACATCATGTCAATTATGATTTTATTTTCTGGATATCAGAAGGTTTACGATACAAACCCAATTCTGTACCAGAAGTTAGAAGTATTGGCTTTCAGATGTTTTCAGGAGCTGAAGAGCCGTTTAAATGGCAATGCTCAGGTTGTAGCTTTTGAAAATGACCTAAACAAGTTATTTAAGAAACTTAAAAACTTTCAGGACAAAATAAGAAACTACACTGGTGTAGCCGGGGATTTGAACTTTGATGCGAATATTGCAAATCTGTTAAAAATTACAGCCAATATGATCATCAAGTATTTCTTAGAGCCAAATCAAAATCAGCCAAAAGCTGACAATGGTAAAGAGAATACTCAGTCTCAGGATAGCTCAAACGACTCTGACGCCAAGAAGGAGCAAAAGGGAGAGAACAATTCTGAACAGGACAATTCTAACTCATCAGATGATAAATCTGACAAGCAGGATAAGTCTAATCAGGAAGGTTCCCAAGGTAAATCTTCAGATGAACAGGATGGTTCAGACAATGACAATTCAAACTCTTCAGGTAATAATTCTGAAGAGAATGGTAAGTCAAATCAGAACTCAGACAGTTCAGATGAAGGTAAACAAGGTGATAACAGTTCTAAGAACAGCTCTGACAAGAGCAATTTCTCAGAACAGGAGTATTCACCATTTAAAGAGGGAAAAACAACCCTCTACTCACGTCTTGAAGAGGACAGTGATGGTAAAGATGAAAGAATTACTGAAGCATTGGAAAACGCAGATGTTGATAGTCAGACTAAAGAAGAACTTGAAAAGTTAAATAACTTAACTAACAAGGAATTCGCTGCCACTACAACAACTGTAGGAACTGAAGATGGTGTTTTAGTTGTTGCTAACGATCATTTCGTTAACACTGCAAAGAACACGTATAAGTTCCCTGACAGAATTTATAAAGACTGTCACAAAGCAGTAAATTCTGAAAACTTTATCCAACTCTTTATCCAACATGATGTATCGAGAGGAAAAGGTGAAGACTATTGGAAAATGATTGCCAGTGTTTATGGTAATCAGAATAAGTTGGCAAAATCTTTAATTACTAAAGCTTTACAGACTTATAAACCTAAGTTACACACCTCTCCTGCGAAGAGTGGCTGTTTCTTAAGACAGAACACCATTCATCAGCTGGCTTTAGGACGTGAAATAAAAAAGCCTTTCCTTGAGAGAGGCAGAGGTACTGATCTTAATACCTCAATTGTTACATTATTGGACGTATCAGGTTCAATGAGAGGTAAAAAAGAAGACTGTTTGTCAGGTTTAATGTATAACCTGCAACAGATTTTTGAAAACTTCAGATGTAACAATCAATTGCAGATTGCGATTGAAGCTTATTCAAGCAGACTCTTTAAAATAAAGGATTTTAATGAAAAGTTTACGAAGAATATTCTAAATCGTATTCCTGCATCAGGGGGCTGTACAGTTGGAAATGAAGCTATCACTTTTGCTGTAGACAAGCTTCGTAATAAACAGGGAAGAAAGATCATCGTACTAATGACCGACGGTCAATTCGATACTTCAAACTGCCCTGTAAATTATGGCATGCTAGCCGCATCCGGAATCGAAGTTTATAGCATCTTTTTAGAAAGGTATAATCTTCATGAAGGACAGGAGCACGCTTTTCAGGAGTTTGTAGATGAAATGTTACCAAAAGTGTGGAAATGGATTTATGCCTGCCCACAAAACTTTGATAAGGTTTTCTTAAAGCTCTTGAGCGAACTTCTTAAGGTTGCAGCCTAACAATTCCCCCTGACTTCGGTCAGGGGAATTTTCTTTAGTCTATATTTAAGGAAAGAAGAAGAGTATTTAGAAATGAAAAAACTCATTTCTAAGTGCTTTAAGCATACTTTTCATGATCATTCAGTTTAGAAGGTACTGACTGATCTTATTCTTATCACCTTCATAACCCAAAGGGGCTATATGTTGACCCCAGCGGGTATCACGTATGCGCCTTTGTTTTTCAATAATTGCATTAACAAAGGAGAATACGATGCAATCATTTACTAAAGAAGTTGTTTTGGCTGCAGCTAGCGGTCATTACAACGAGATAGCATGTCGATTTTTGCCCATGCTAAATTTGGCTGTATCAAGGCCAGGCCGTCATGTTCCAGACCCTTTTAGGGCTGGTTCTAAAGACGGCTTTAGGGTGTTCAAGGACTTTAACATCAAAGGCAAGATGATTTTTAATCAGGCTTTTGGTGAAACAAACAAAGTCATGGACGTCTGGGAGTTAATGGATACATTAGGTATTTCCAAAAACTTCAATGACGCACTTGAACAGGTTGGTAGCTTCCTAGGTTGTGAAAGAACAGGCTTTCACATCAAGGGTACCTCTTATCAGCCAATTGATAAGAAGCGTCAGGAAGAAGCTTTAGCTGCCGCTAAACAGGCTGCGGCTAAGGTTGAAGCTGAGGCTAAAAAGGCTGAGGAAGAGCGTTACTCAAAAGGTGAGGCTGCCATTCAAAAGCAACTGGCAATGACTATTCCACTGACAGTCAAAGATCCAAGATGTAAGCCTGTATTCGATTATTTCGAGAACAGAGGTTTAGGTATGCTGAAATATGCTCCTGAGTCACTGTTTAAAGATCTTCGATACAGTCCTCGTACTCCTTATTTTGAGAACGGTAAGGTCACAGGGTATTACGATGCTCTAGTGTCTATCGTTCACTCAAATAATAAGGTTTGGTCCTTACACAGGATCTTTCTGCTAAACGGTCAAAAAGCACCAGTTAGCAGTGCAAAGAAAGTGATGACTCCAAAGTTCGATGGAAAGGATACCAGTCGTTTTATTCGATTAGGTGATGTTCCTGAACATGGAATTATTGGTATAGCCGAAGGCATTGAGACAGCTTTAAGTTGTTTCTGTGGTACTCGACTGCCAGTATGGTCAGCGATTTCAGCTACATTTTTGGAAGAGTTTACTCCTCCTAAGAATGTAAAGGCTGTAATCATCTTTGCAGACAAAGATAAATCTGAAGTTGGACAGAAATCTGCTGAAATTCTTCGCAAGCGTCTGCTTGAAAAAGGAATTAAAGCTTGGGTTTGTCTGCCTAAATCAGAAATTCAACAAGGTTCTCATGGAATCGACTGGAATGATGAGCTTAAACAGAAAGGGGTATTTGGTTTTCCAGATCCTATAAAACTGTTTGAGTTTATCACTGATAAACTTCAGAAGAAGTAGTCATTATTCTTTTAATCCCTAACGGGGCTATTGCTCCGTTAGGGACATATAGCCCCATTTTTTATGGGGGGGCTATATGAATAAATTTGAAAAGAAAATTTTATTTCTTAAGATTTTGTTAAAATTGGAAGAAAAGAAAAATAATAGAAGATCTATACTTTTTTCAATAATGGGTATTGCCGCTTATCTGTTTGTTCAGTGCGCTGCGCCTTTATTATCAAAGGTTGAAATATTCAGTATTGGATTATTAGCTTGTGTAATTCTTTTATTTTTAATGTTTTTATGGAGAAATTAAAATGTTTCCATACATTGTTTCAATCTTTTTTCTTTGTGTAGTTGCCTTTTTTGGATACTACATGATGAAAATGGATAATAAGTAAATTCAACTAACCCTAACGGGGCTATTGCTCCGTTAGGAGATGTATACCTCCGTTATAATTGTAATAGCAATTATTGTTGCAGTTGTTATTGAGTATAAAATTAGGAGAAAAGATTCAAAATGATTATGTATATAATTTTGGGGATCTTAACCCTAGGTCTGTTCTTTGGATTTTTAGGCCTTCTTATCTGGTGGCAATACTTAATGTGCAAGGATTATAATAAAAGATTTGGTCATTTGTTCAAAGACAACAAGGATCTAAAAGGAAATAACTAGTACGATTATGACATATTTTGTAATGGGCTCGTTCTTTTTCTACTTTATTATGTTATTTGTATTTTTTGTTTATTTAGCAAAGGATGCAAAACAAGACAAATAATAGTTGGAATGAAAGTTCGGTCATTTGTTCAAAGAAAACTCAAAATACTAATGAGGCAAATATGAGATATCTTCCTCTATTAGGCATTTTAGCTATTGTTATATTTACTTTTGGAATTTTATTTTGGTGGCAAATTTCGACTTATATGGATTATAAAAAGAAATATGGTCATCTATTTAAGAATGATAAAAGCAACTTAAAAGGTAATAGTTAAAATGATTTTCGTAGGAATTTTTGCAGTAAGTTTATTCTTTGTTTACTTAGGAATACTCTTTTGGTGGCAATACACCATGTACAAAGACTACGAGAGAAGGTTTGGTTATCTTTTCAAAGATGACTCAAAAAAGTAATTAACATTTATTTTCAATCCCAAAAGGGGTAACACGCCCCTTTGGGAACATAGTGTTACTCCTTTTATTTTTATATAGGAGTTTCATTATGGAACGTGTAATTATCGACTGTGGCTACGACTTAGAAGTAGCTCATTCATTAAAAGGATCATTAAATGGAAAAATGTTTTATGATCCTGAGAAGAACATCTTCTTTATCTCAGCTTATGTTGAGAATAAGAAGATTTTAAAACTAGCTTTGGTACAGGCCCTGACAAAATCAGCAATGTATCAAAAGCATCACGCAAACTCAGATGATTTTGAGCTTGAAGGTTATTTACCTGACGGAAGTTTAAATTATGAAGAGTTAAATCATAATTTGGTACTGGAAGGAGTAACTGGTGAATAAATCGTTTATAGTAGGTGTTGTGGAGTTTTTTTTCTACAGCACCTATTTAGTCTAAATACAACCTACCTCAAACAATTATCTTTGTTCCTCACCTATAATTCTCAAATTAAATAACAGCACCATAATTTACCTTTTGCGCTCTTGTAAAAATCGAAGATTTTCAGAACGTAACATATTAAAATTTCTGAAGATTTTATTTGCAAATATTACTTTATGTAATATAATTGTTTTATATGAAGAGCAATGATCTACTACTAAATTTGGAGAGCATTGCACTGAAACATACAGAAAACATGTAATTATCGTTTTTGTAATTATCGTAAGCTGAGGTTTATTATGGATTTATTAGTTAAGTTATTACACATTGCTTTCAATAGCTGGTATATTTTATTAGGTTTAGTATTTATCATTATCGTTGTATCAAACTACTTTAATCTACCTACAGAGTTAACTACGGCATGCTCTACTCTTGTTTATAGCAGGAACGCATACGGTAGCTTTAAAGAAGGTTTAAAACATAAAAAAGCTTAGTATTTATCGTTATGATTGATAAAGATTACTTCAAAGACAATTTTGATTATAAAAAGTCAGAGTTGTTTAAACATTCTGTAGCATTGTGGCAGGCAGGATTTTTGAATACTGATAAAGACACAGCAAGGCTATCCTTTGTTAAGGATATTCTGGCTAATGACTTCTTTATAGCTCCTTATAAAGATAACAGTCCTCTTGTTGCTTTTAATAATCCTGAATCAAGGAAAAATAAATCAAAAGAAAAGCCTATTATCGACTCAAGAGGTATCTTTATTAACTGGGACACTCTTTATATTCTGTGTCTCGATTGTAAATTTATTGTCAGAAGAAGATATTTAGAGGGTACATATTCTTTTGATATCTTTGACAGATATATATTTCCAAACGATACAGGCTACAGAAAACCAACGTTTAGTATTATTAAAACCAGTAATTCCTCTATTCTGCAAAAAGTTGATGCTCATACCGCAATTGGTCTAAGTTGGAATGAAACAAGTCAGAGTTACGGATATGCACTCTCAATATACAATACTCAAATTGAGATTGGTCCTGTTACTCCTAATAATTTCAAATGGGTTGAGTATTATGCTTGCAGAGCATTAGTTTTGTATATTATCTACAGGGCTTATGTTATTACCATGGATAACTTCTTGGATAAATTAGCTCTACTAAAAACTCATTCTGCATTAGAACAGGAAAACTTCTATAAAGAAATTATTGGTTTTAAAATTACTAAACTCTACAGAAATCCTTTGACAGCACACAGGGGAGATGAAGTTCCTTTAATCTGGAATTATATTTCATGTAAATTCAACTTTCCTGAAACCATCGCTGAAATCGAAGATAAAATTCACGATTGTTCAATGTTTAATGAATACCTAACAGGGAAAATGCTGTCTGAGAAAAGTAACAAGTTTGCCGTTGGAGCTATCATTGCTGCCGTTGTTATTTGCATAGTACAGCTGGTTGCTCCGTTTGTTCAGAATTTAATTATGAAATAGGAATGAGATATGAAGAAAAATAATGTTTTAAATATTGTTAACTCTTTAGCTTTAGTTAGCGTTCTATCTAGTTTACAAGTATGTACGAATACAGCTCTAGCAAATAGTTTAAGTTTAGAAGAACAAATGAAAATTAATCAAGAGCCGATCGAAAATAACTTTAAAAAGATTGGTAATTTTTTAGATCTTACACGCACTATAGAATTCTTTGATAAAGCAGGATATAACTGCGAAAAAAAATTTTTTTACACAGCTAAAGCAAAAATAGAAGATCCTGAAACTATAAAATATTTAGGTACGGTCAAATGTCTTTTTAATTTTGAAGATAAATCTATTTACATAAAAAATAATCTAATCAAAGAAATGGAGAAGAAAGTTGCCGCATATAACGCAAATCAACTCTATTTTAAAACGGAAGATAAAAATACCATAAATCTATATGATTATTTTAATGTAAATATTCCTGCTGAAGCGAGTGAAAGAAAGATACTTGAAGAAGTTAAATATTCGCAAAAAGTAGAAGTTTATGATCAAATTCCTCAAAACTACATAAATTACTATGATCAGAAACATTCAAATACATACAATGAATTTAAAAGAGAAGGATTTGATGGAATAGTTAACTACCTTTTAGAAAAGGGATATAGTAAAAGAGATGTTTATAACATTATTGAAGCAAAGAAGCTGTCTTTAAAGGATTACGATAAGCTAACAATAAATAAAATAACAATTCCTTTGATTATAGTAAACGTCTACTTTAAGGAAAAACATAGACCAAGTGAAAGGGAACGTTATGATATAAAAAACATTATATGTGATCAATATAAAGACTTAATAATGAGTTTTGACAGAAATTTTATTAAAATTAATTACTTAACCTTGTAAATAACAAAAGGTGCAAAAAAATAGCGACATTTTTTGCACCTTGTCTAATATTTAATTAATTATTTGTTATTTGTTTTGTTATACGATCCATATTGCTGATATTCATTGAATGTTGATAGAGCAATACCACCATTACCATCTCCTGAAGTAACATGCATTAACTGAGTTAATGCGTCCTGATTACCACGGCCAGCAGCTCTTGCCATATTTACCATGTTATGAGCATAAATATCAGCGTGTTTTTCACCTTCAGCAGTAAAATTGCCATTTTCATCTGCAATTTTTTGCAAATTGCCATTTTCATCAATATATCCTGTTTTCTTTGCTTGTTCCTTAAAATAAACAAAACCTCTTTGTTCAGCCTTTTCAGCCTGCTGATCAATAAACAGTGAATTTTTAAAATTTAGAGATTCACTTCCAACAATATTTGTGTCAGCTGGTATACCATCCACATAAGCATTTGATGTTTTTAATAAGTTAGGAGTAAAAATATCTCTTAAAGCATCCTTGGTTTTTTGCAAATCTTCGTTATCACCAACATTATAAGAAAAACCAATACGGTCACCTTTTATGCCGGCTCCAGCCATAAATTTATTCAAATCACCAGATTTACTCAAATCTTTATCAAAGAAAAGGTTACCATCCAAATCTACGCTATCACTGTAAAAATAGGAGTTTATAGCTTTTGAAAAACCATCTGTGAGTTCATCCCACCAAGACTTAGAGCCTGTTGCTTTGTCTTCATCCCAAACTTCGCCTTGAATTAAAGAGTTATTGCCGTTATTTTGATTTTCATAGAACTTCTGCTCACGCATGGTTGAATTACCATAATCTTCCAAAGTACCTCTGTTATCATCATAAAAATCTTTCGATTTAGATTGTCCAAAATCGTACTTTTCTTGAGCAACATTCTCTCCTGGATTATTTTTAGATAGCATGTCTTGTACTATTTGAGGTAATCCGCCGCCTCCGTTATCATTAAGTGGAGCATTAAAGTCAACTTTCTCCTGAGCATTAGCTCCTGTTTGATAACCAGAAGTATTGGTTGGAAGAGCAACGTTATTATCAATCATTTTTAGAACACCGTCTCTTACATTAAAGTCTCCTTTATCCATACCATTTTGTCCAAAATCATAGGTGAGTAGAGCATGTAATTTACCAATAGTATCTGCATTAGTACCTAAAGACATGCCTGACTGGTTTTCTTTAACTAACTTATTAGCTTGAGCTTCTAATAATTGACCTGCACCTTCTCCATATTGTTGATCTGCCCAGTTTTTAACTTGTTCAAAGTAAGAAGCAACTTCAGATGAATCAACACGGCTTGCAATATCAGCAAGATCGAGATTTCTTGATAAAGAAAGTGATTGCACATAAGAATCAACTTGTTGTGATCTTTCACCTTGCGATCTTGCATCTGATAATGCATTTTGCAATGCATCATCATGTGTACCATTTTTACTGTATGAATGAGAATTGGTACCTTGATCTAATAAAGACCCTGCAACTGTTCTGTTAATAGCAGCTGCTTCTGCGTCAGATAGCTTAAATCCATTTCCATCAGATTTATTTTGTCCATTAGAATTAGATGTTGTTGTACTATTCTGATTGGAAATTGATGCAGTTCCTGTTGCTTTTACTCCTAAATCCCCACTCACAGCTTTTCTCATCGCTGAAGAATTCTTCATACCATGGCTTGATTTTGTTTGAGAGGTTTCATTACCTGACCCACTCTGGTATGTTCTGTTAGTTGTTGAAGATGAAGAACTATTTTCTGATGTTGCAGAATTAGTATTACCACCTCCAATATCCAATCCTCCAGATACGCTTAAGGCTTTCTGAGTTAATGCAGTAATAGCTTGAGCAGTAGTAACATTTTGTCCTTGCTGACTCATAAATTGCTTATATCTATCAATAGAAGCTCCAAAGCTATTTACATCAGAAGAAGAGGTCGATTGTAAATAACTACCAATTTGAGCTGTAGCATTCGTATAACCACCAGCTTCAGTAATTCTGTCGCTAATAGCATGAGCTAAACTTCTATTAGCCTGATGAGACTGTTCATCGGCAAAAGACTTCTGATTAGACAGAATTTCTCCCATATTTATAGAAGGAAGTTTTGCTCCATTCAGAGTGGCTTTGAAAGCATCAGCAGTCCAAGCAGACTGCATGCCAATCGCAGCAGCAGGGGATACCACATCAGGAGCAACAACTTTCTCGTTGATATGGTCTGAGCCAGCCATACGACTTGTTAATGAGGTTAAGGCGTAGACAGAACCTGAGATAATAATCAATGACAGAAGTGGAGTAGCAGCTTGGAACATAGCACCAGTTGCTACCCAATCTTTAGCAATGCCAATCATTCCATCATACATATAGAATGAAAGAGAACCGTCAGCATTATTCATGTTTGGTTGAGATGCTAAATAGCCAGTTCCTAATGCAGTCATCTGTCGTGTCGCTGCTGACATAATAAACATGTTAGCTACAGCCATTGTTGGTAACCACATCTGAACCCAGATAAGTAAGAGAATGTACTTAAAGAACAATCCCATACCAAACAGACCTAACATTACAAAGACGGCTGCAAACGGAGTTATTGCATAGAAGAAAGACTCCATGAATGCCATAATTGGGCGAACAGAGTTCAAGAACATTGACTGTTCACCAGCCCACTGAACGTTACGTTGCTGAATGGCCTGAGAAATCATAGAAGCAGAATTAATATCACCATAAGCAGCATAACCGTCTTTCAAGCCTAATTGCATGATTTGTCTGCCCACAGAAGCTAACATAAATTTCTGTGCTTTAACCTGTGAAGCTTGAATTGCATTTAAGCCTTTTTCCTGAAATTGGAAGTTCAAATCTTCAGGAGAAGAAATTTCTGTACAAGTGTCATGACCATCTGTCTCCATTGAGCATAATCCTACACCTGAAGCAAACTGTCTTAAAACAGAAGTAGGAACACCATTTAAAGCTGTTTCATACTGAGGTTTAATCATTGCCCATGCAGTTGCACAATCATGCATTTGAGCCTTATTACTTCCTGAAGGAATAACTTCAGTAAAATACACCCTAGAGTTAAATTCAAAAGCATCAGTTATAGATTTGGAAAGAAGATCTGAATGAGATAGGCCTCCCTTTTCAGGACCTAAAAACAATGCTTTTGCAGTACAGTCTTTAGTGTAATTTCTTAAATTAGTTAAAAGAGCTCTTCCTTCTGGACTTTTAGACATCATATAAGCTACACCACCACGTTCTCCGGCTTCACCTACGTGGTTGATTAAATACAATGCTTCATTAAAGCCAGAACCATCTCCATTTGTAACCAAAGCTCCTTCAGAACCGCCAAAAGCCTGTTCCATTTTTTTTGTTAAATGGTAACCAACATTTGATACGATAACGCCAATCCATGCAGGACCTGAAGGTACATTATCCTTTTGAATAACCGTAGCATCACTGTAAGCACTTTGTATAGCAACATCCGTTGTTGTACCAAAACTCAATACATAAATTACCCAACACACCAACAAGTGATGGATATTGATACCTTTTAAATGAATAATGGTCTGGAATGTTATGATAATGACGCCAATTAAAGCACCGACAGCGGCAGCTCCAGCCAAACCACCATCAGTACCGCAAACAGCAGCAACAGCATCAAGCACTTTGCCCAGATAGTAAGCATCACCACAAGAATATATTGTTGGCAAATAATCCATTTATTATTCCTTATTGTTTTTGATTTGCACCAATTACAGAATCCCAGCCAGTAGAATCACTAACCATTAAGATGTTGTCGTAATATTTCAAATATCTATCAAGGCTGTTTAAAATATCTTTTTTAGAACCGAATCTTACAGATAAATTGATATAATCATCTTTCAGTTTGTTTTCAGCTGCAGTTAATAACCCTGAGACTTTTTCAACTGAAGCGTTACCTTTAGCACTTTGTAACTGAGCTTTCATAACATTTATCATTTCTTTTGTTACATCGTAGGAAATGTTTAAAGCTAAAGCCTGAATATTATCCTTAATAAACTCACCACCAGCACTGCCACCAGTATCAGAACGATTAGCACTTCCTGATTTAATCTGAAGTTCTGCTAACTTGGACCTTACCTCTCCCGGTAATAACAGTAGAACTTGAGCTTGAAAATCAGTTGGACCAGTACCAGTGCCACCATTGTTATTAGCTAGCATTCCAACAATACTGTTTGGACTGCAATCAGCTGTAATGTCATAAGTATCACACAGCTGTTTATACAGAACGTTGATATAACCTGAAGCTGATGCGTCTGGAGTTCTTTTAGGCTTATCGCATGTATCGTCGTTATTACACTTGTAATAGACAAATTCTTCACTTCCGTTAGCGCCTTCAAGAATTGTTTTCAAACTTAATTTAGGATCATAGGTTATGAAGTTATTGTCATCACCATTATTTTCAGTTGCCTTTACAGATGTGCTTGGCGGTTCCACCACAACAGTTCCTATCAAAGACATGATGGTTTCATTTGGAGAACCAACTGTAGTGAATGCTGTATTTAAACGAGAGGACAAAGTCTTTTTGTTATTAACAAGAGTATTCCAGACAAGGTTTCCATAAAGGCCTTGATCTTTCATTTTTTGTACGACTGGAGTACTGTTAGCACTATCTTTAATAGTAGAACCACCTCCATTTGTACCAGTAATTTGGTTATAGAAAACTTCAAAACTATCACCAATACCAGAAACTGATGCTGCAATTTTAGTACCGGTATCTGTAGCTTTTGCAATAAAGCCATCTTTATTTGAAACGTCATGTTGACCAGGAAGCGCAGAAACAAGATCAACTGCAATACCTTTAGCTAATTCACAGCTGTTACTTAAGAGTTTGTTAATTTCACGAACGATATCAGAAAACTTCTGCATAATTGCAGCTAATGCCGGAGATACAGCCCTCAAAGCCATATCAAACATTACACCAATTGAGTTAGCCATAACAGCTCTGAATAACTGAACTAGCTGATCTGCGTTAATAAATGAGAAAGAACCAGCAAAGAAATCCAAACCACCGCAACCTGCACTAATGCTAGGAGGAGCAAAAGAAACAATGTCTTCGTTAAAGATTTTGGCCCTAATTGTGGAACTACCACCTGAGATTACATTACGTGTACCAGTTTTAAAAGCTTTTGCTCCACTAGCATTATGTAATGAGCCTTGAGCTAGAGTCTTGGACATTACATTTTCAATCCAGTTATTAGCAAAAACTGGAGTTGGAGTTGTAACTGCAAGCATTGCACTTAGTGTACCGATAACAGTAATAACTTTGGCTGAATGAATTACCGAAGTTACAGCCTTTGAAGTTTTGGAGAGTTGTGTTTTTATAAACATAATTATTAGTAACCTCTTGGAATAAAATCTTTTGAGTGATCAAACTCTGCGTCTTTTTCCTTTTGAATTTCTTTAACTAAGACAGATGGAGATACATAGTTTGTGTCTTTACCATAAGGGTTTTTTTCATCTTTTAGAGAAACTAATCGAGAAGCTAAATCAGAATCTGAACTTAAAGTTGAAGATAAAGATGTAGAATTATCAAAAGGCTTTACTTCATTAAATTCTTCAGGAGACAGCCATTTGTACTTTTGAGCAGCAGTTATCGTTCTGGTGTTCATATCAGACATTGTTGTGAAGCCCTGAATTAAAGGTTTAATTTCTTTAGTTTCAGCATTAAAAAAGAAAGATGCTGGAAGAGCTCTGATTTTTAGCTTAGAAATGATGTTTGGATTAACAATATAATTAGGAAAATACTTTAAAACACCGCTGTCAGGTGAAGGTTGGTCTACAGAAACAGCTGTAACGGCTATTCCATTAGCCTCTTTTGCAGACTGCAAAACTTCAGCCTGTAAATCACAAATTCTACAGTTGTTTTTAAAGACAAAAAATATACCTACTTTACTGTAAATTTTACTCAAAACCTTGGCTTGAGAGTAATTTAGAACAACTTTACGCTCACGGTTAGCAAAACCTCCAACAGGTGAACGAGCAGCTTCGTCCAAGTAAGGATCACCTTCAACGGCCATACGACCAGCGTAAGCAAACTGTTCAGAACGGTCTATAGCAAAACGCTGAAGATACAGATAAGCCCTTAAGTTCTCTACTGTAGGGTTATCCCATGCAACCTTTCTGTATACATCAAGATTTTCCTTAACCCAGTCAGCACTGAACATAACAGGAGCCTGCTCTTTAGGTTCTTCAGGCTTTTCCTCTTTAGGAGGCTCAACCTTAGCAACTTGTAGCTCAACTTTTGGTTTAGGCTCTTCTTTCTTCTTTTTCTTGGCAATCTTCTTCTCAGGAGGCTGCTTATACCACCAGTAACCTTCAGAAGTCTTTCGCCAGAAAGAGTTTCTATTAACCTGAGGAGTATCTATCTTGACGTTAATCTTCTCAGGCGGTTCTGCATAACAGATTTGAACTGTCGAGTATGTAAGTACCGAAGCTGACATTACTGCAAGCAACAGTTTGTTAATTTTCTTCATAATTTAGATCTCTAAAAATGGATAGTGAAATTGTAAGAAAAGAGATACATACAGCTGTATGTAATAAGGGGTAACTTTGACTTAATTTGACTTAAAAATGAGATTTACATCTGGACAGTGGAAAATTCAATATACAAAACTATTTTTAATAAAGATATGTTTTCTGATAAAATCGCAATTACAAATCAAAATCAAAGGTACAAAAAAATGCGTTTAAAAAAGCTTATGCTTGCCACTCTTGTGGCGAGTTCTCTTGTCGCACATGCACATGCTGAACTGTTGACAAGTTTTTTAAAAGGCTCTGTATATGAAACAGTCGGTCTAACAGAAAATGTTGATCCACTGCTTTTGTATTCCATTTCACTGGTTGAATCTGCAAAAGCTTCAAAGCAGAACAACATCTCATTAGTTACTCCTCACAAGTACGTAATTCGTACTCCAGATGGACCTGTATACCCAACTACATTTAGAAATGCCAAGAAATGGTTATCTTACTGTATTAGAAAATATGGTAAGAAACAGTTAGATGTGGGGTTAATGCAGATCAATGGAATTCATTTTTCAAAAGTTAAAGATCCTAGTGAACTTTTAAATCCTGAAATTAACGTAAAGGTTGCAAGCAGAATACTGAAGAATGCTATGGATTCAGCTCCTTATAACAAGTCTGTAGGTATTGGACGATACCATTCATACACAGCTTGGAGAGCTAAGGCTTATGGAGAGAGAGTAATCGCTGTATACCAAAATCTTAAGAAGGGGAATTTATAATGACTGATTATAATAAGACCCCGCATGGATTGCTTACTCCCAGAATGGGAAGAGATGACAGCAGGATTAGAAATGAACTGCAAAAAACCTTTACCCAGCACGATTTGGTTTCTGATCAACTGATATATGATCCTATAGGAACTTTAGCTAAAAACATAAAAGTCTCTCATATAGATTTATATGAACTTGAAAAAGAATTATGGGGACTTCTCAAAAAAGCCTCAATGTATGAAAATCCAAAAGAGGCAGAAGCTATCTTCAACCTATTCAGTTTAGGTAATTCTATAAGAAACATAATTACCCATGTCAAAGATTATTCTGTGTTTGATATTCTTCGTGATCCGTACTTCTTATCTTTCTGCATACCATTAAGTTATCAGAAAAATCTGATTAATGACTTTAAGGT